>Ga0315289_10000022_pt1 | contig 273438 bp, 221 predicted proteins | sample YL17G11_40_MG_FD_203452 | JGI IMG/M metagenome (GOLD analysis project Ga0315289, IMG submission 203452) | Sediment microbial communities from Yellowstone Lake, YNP, Wyoming, USA - YL17G11_40 | ecosystem: Environmental > Aquatic > Freshwater > Lake > Sediment | place: USA: Wyoming | collected... | reverse complement strand
TATCCGAAAATTCCCTTTGTATTTACATGAAATGGAGTTTAGATATAACCATAGAAACCAAAATGTCTTTGAAATCTTAACTAAGAAGCTTTGCAATCTAGTGCCAGATCTTTTATAATCACCAAAAAGATATATTGAACAAGAAATTGACTGATGCTGGAAAGCCACCTATGAAATGAATCCATACAGTGGTTGCCAACAATGATTTATCAAATAGCACCGGCAAACCTGCGTAAATTCTAAATTAAGATAGATTCTTTAGAGGTATGAGAAGTTATGCCCACGTACGAATATGAATGTGAAAAGTGTCATCTCCAGTTTGAGCAGTTTCAGAGGATGAAAGACGAGCCGGTGAAAACCTGCCCAGCTTGCGGGGGTAAAGTCAGAAGATTGATTTCCGGTGGTGGAGGATTTCTGTTCAAAGGCAATGGATTTTATATCACCGACCATCGGAGCAAATCCTACAAGAGCAAGGAAAGAGAAGAGAAAGGAATCCCAACAAAGAAAGAGGAAAAGAAAGAGACGAAAGCACCAGCAGCAAAAAAAACGGAGTAAGTAAGATAAAACAAGTTTGGTTAAACAAGGCGAGAAGAGTCAACTCGCCTTTTTTGTTCGAACCCTCCCTAACCCTCCCTTATCAGGGAGGGAACCTATTATTGAATCCGATTGGGGGAAACAGAGGGTTATCGGTTTCGAGCCGACGTCGCAACCGAGTAAAAACATCTTCGCACCAGCCCCATGAAGCGGGATTTCCGCTTTGCTTCAACAAGCTGGTGCACTCCAAGAGAAAAAGCTGATATTGACAAAGCAGCTCGTGATATTTATTTTATCTTTAGCTAGTTTGAGGTTAACGGGCGGGCAAGGGTGCCCGCCCTACGATACGATCTGTTTTACAGGGAGCAATGGAGTAAGGAAACCAGATGGCACAGAAAGATTATTACGAGATCTTAGGCGTTTCGGAAAAAGTCACCGATGGAGAGCTGAAAAAAGCCTACCGGCGGTTAGCCAAAAAGTACCACCCCGATGCCAATCCCAACAACAAGATGGCGGAGGAGAAGTTCAAGGAAATTTCCTCTGCCTATGACGTTTTAAGCGATCCGGAGAAAAGAAAACAATACGATCAATTGCGGCAGATGGGACAAAGGGGATTTGCCGGCGGTGGGTATGAGGGTTACGAAGACCTATTTACCCGGCGAGGCGGAAAAGGACAAACTTTCTCATTCGAAGACTTGGGTGGATTCGGAGATTTGGGCGATCTATTCAGCTCGTTTTTCGATCTGGGCGAGACCACCCGCAGACAAAGATGGGGGGCGCAGAAGGGTGGCGATATGTATGCCGAGGTGGAAATACCGTTCGATCTGGCCATATCCGGAGGCAATACCACCCTTGAATTCAGGAAAGAGGAAACCTGCCCGGTCTGCGGAGGAACGGGCGGTAAACCTGGCAGCAAGCTGTCAACCTGCCCGGAATGCGGTGGAACCGGCATGATCTCATTCTCCCAGGGCGGCTTTGCGGTAAACCGCCCCTGCCCCAGATGCATGGGTCGGGGAAAGATCATAACCACCCCCTGCCCCCAATGCGGAGGACGGGGACAAATCCTCGTCGGGAAAAAACTGCAGATAAAGATCTCACCGGGGATAAGCGATGGAACCCAACTGCGACTGCGGAGACAGGGACAGCCCGGCACCGGAGGAGGTCCTGCGGGTGATCTAATCGTGAAAGTAAACGTAGGAGAGCACCGGTTTTTTGAACGAAAAGGAAAGGATATTTACTGCAAGGTCCCGATAAACGTCGCGCAAGCCATACTGGGGAGCAAAATCAGGGTGAAAACCATAAACGGAAAGGTGGATTTGAAAATACCACCCGGGACACAGAGCGGAACCAGATTCCGCTTGAAGGGAAAAGGAGTGGAGACAGATGGCACCCGGGGGGATCAATACGTAGAGGTGGAGGTGTTGGTTCCCGAGAAAATAAGCGAAAAGCAAAAGAAGCTTTTAGAGGAATTTGCCAAGGAAACAGGATTGGAATATTAATCATCAGGTAGCTACCTCATTCATGGTTCGACAAGCTCACCATCCTGAGCTTATTGAAGGATCAGGCATTTTGCTCAATAAATTGGGCAACTACAGAGCGACATGCTTAGTAAATTGAGTAACTACAAAAACTTGTAGTTGCTTGATTTATTGTACTATCAAGCCATATGCCCAAGGAATTTGGCGACAACAAACAAGGAGCAGCAACATGAACGTGATCGAACAAATCAAGGAAAAAGCGAAAGCCAAAAGAAAGAGAGTGGTTCTGCCTGAGGGGACTGAAGAGCGGATGATACAAGCCACTAAAAAGATCCTAGCAGAAGGGATTGCGGAGGTGAGTCTGTTGGGCGATGTGGATCAGATCAAGAAGCTGGCTAAGACCAACGATCTGGATTTAAGTAAGGTGAAAGTAATCGACCCGGTCAAGTCCCCCCGGCTGGATGAGTATGCGAAGGAATATTATGAGCTGCGAAAGCATAAAGGGATGACACCCGATCAAGCCCAAAAGACCGTGACCCATCCGTTGTTCTACGGGGCCATGATGGTGAGAAAAAATGAGGTGGATGGATTCGTAGCCGGTTCGGTCAACACCACCGGCGACGTGATGCGGGCGGGGATTCAGATCATCGGCATGGCACCCGGCATCACCTCGGTATCCAGCTCATTCATCATGATCCTGCCGGAATTCATGGGGGCAAAAAATAAAATATTCATCTTTGCCGACTGTGCGGTGATACCCGATCCCGATCCGCCTCAACTTGCCTCCATAGCCATTGCCTCAGCCAACACCATGAAAAACCTAGTGGGAGAGGAGCCGAAGGTAGCAATGCTTTCCTTTTCCACCAAGGGGAGCGCGGAACATGAATTGGTGGATAAGGTGAGGGAGGCGACCAGAATCGCCAAAGGGATAAAACCCGATCTCAAAATAGACGGGGAGCTTCAAGCCGATTCCGCCATCATCCCAGCCGTGGCAAAGAAGAAATGTCCCGGCAGCCTGATCCAAGGGGATGCCAACGTTTTGATCTTTCCGGATTTGAATGCGGGGAACATTGCCTATAAGCTGGTGCAGCGAATGGCAAAAGCGGAAGCCATAGGCCCGCTGATTCAGGGATTGGCCAAACCGGCCAACGACCTTTCCCGCGGATGCAGCGTGGATGATATCGTCAACGTAGTGGCGATTGCCATGAATTTAGCTTAAAATGTCCGCCGACCGTTGTCCGCCGACCGCTGCTCTTTTGTGGTGGTCAAAGGATGGTAGGTTGATGATGAGGAAAATTCTGTAGGGGCGATTCATGAATCACCCCTACCAATACATGACAAAAGCGATGAAACTAATTCGAACATTCTTCTTAGCAGGTATAATTCAGGGGTCAAAACAGGGAAAGGTTTTGTACGATCAGGACTATCGGAAGAGAATAAAAGCGTTTCTCCACAAGCATTTCCCTGAATCCAAAATCATCGATCCTGTGGATACTCATCCTAACTCGGTGGACTACGATCACCAGACAGGTGAAAAAGTGTTCTTTGAATGTGTAAGGCAAGCGACCGAAAGCGATTGCATGATTGCTTATCTCCCCGAAGCCTCCATGGGAACCGCCGTGGAGATGTGGGAGTGTCACAAAAAACGAGTCCCGGTCTGGTCCATCACCCCGATGAAACAGAATTGGGTGGTTAAATTTCTGTCTACTAAAATATTCGAATCAATGGACGAATTTGAAAAGTATCTGAAAACCACTTACTTCACCAGGTAAAATCTCACTGTAATGACGTTTGGTTAAATGAGGATACAACTCATATTTATCATTCTGATCCCGCGGAAAAAGGGGGAAGAATCTCCAGGTAGAGATGCTTCGCTCCGCCCTGCACCATGCGGTGCATGGCTCTGCGCAGCATGACATTAATCATTCTGTCTCACCAAAATAACTTTACTCTCACATGATCATAAATTCCACCCTGATTTATTGCTTTATTCCTGAACTTAGGAAAGCCACTCAAGAACATAAGATTCATCACATCTATACCTCTCCCGATTATAAGGAACTATTTTTTGAAATGAGGGGTAAGTCTGGAGAAGTTGCTCTCTACTTCTCTGCACATCCGGTCGATTGCCGAATCGAAATCTGGGGAAAAAAGGAAATAGATCAGTATAAACAATCTTTCCAAACAACCAATTTGTTTTCGTTTGCTGTAGGCGGATATGTTCAAAATATCGAACAGATGGATTTTGACCGGGTGATCAAAATCTCTTGCGAAAAAAAGAGCCAATTCGGTGCGGGTGAAAAGTTCGATTTAATCTTTGAGCTGACCGGAAGAAACAGCAATGTGATCTTAACCAGAAATGATGAAATGGTAATAGACTGCTTGAGAAGAATTGATGCTGCCCAGAACCGGTTCCGTCAAATCCTACCGGGGAAAAAATATGTCCTCCCTCCTCCTCCGAAAAAGAAAAATCCCTTCTCTATAGGCAAAGATGAGTTTATCCGGCTCGTAAGAACTCCTCACCCGGTGATCGACTGGTTAAGAGGTCATTTTATTGGAATTGACAAGCTTTTGGCTCAAAAGATTGTTATTGATTCCGGGTTTGACCCGGATAAGAAAATTTCTCCCCACGATGAAAATGAAATGGAACTTCTGTGGGGGGCATTTTCGCAAACTTTCAAAAAACTGTCCCATCACGATGTGACTTATCTGATCATCAACGGCTCGGATGGTAAACCGGAAGCTATCAGTTGTGTAGATCTTCCTTTCATTCCGGAAAAACAGAAGCTTCATTGCACCGATTTGAACTCTGCCATAAAAAGCTTCTTCTCCACTACATTGGGAACAGAAAAAACAAATAAGGAGTTGAATAAGTTATCTTCGTTTGTTAATCGAGCTTTGGAAAAGTTACACCAAAGAGAAAGAAAGATAGAAGAGGATTTACGGAAATCCGAAAGAGCTGGAGAATACAAGAGATATGGTGACCTTTTGATGATGAATAAGGAGAATATTCCAAAAGGTCGAACCTCCGTTGAACTGGCGGATATATTTGATCCTCATCACCCATTGGTCGAAATCCCTTTAGATTCTAAACTCAACGCCATAGCAAACGCTCAAGCTTATTTCAAAAAATACAAAAAGGCAAAGGATGCTTTGAATATAATAAAAAAGCGAAAAACAGAAACCCAACATCAGATAACACAGTTGGTGGAAATCTCCAGACAACTTGCGAGACAAGGTGAGGAGAGAGATTTTGAGGAACAGAAACAAAATCTGATCCGCATGGGGCTTTTACGACCACCCAAACCACAAATTAAAGATAAAAGGAAAAAGGAGTTCTCCCCCCGAAGATTTTTAACTAAAAATGGCTGGGAGATTTTTGTGGGAAAAAGCGACAGGGAGAATGATTACTTAACATTCAGATTTGCTAATCCCAATGATCTATGGTTCCATGCCCAGGATGTTCCGGGTTCGCACGTGTTGTTAAGAAGAAAGGATAAGAAAACCGAACCTTCCTCATCCGAAATTAGAGAAACTGCACAAGTGGCGGCGTATTTTAGCAAAGCCAGAAAGGAAAAGAAAGTAGCAGTTGTTTATACACAAGCCAAACATATCAGAAAACCCAAGAGGGGAAAACCGGGATTGGCTTTGGTGACAAGAGAAAAAAGTATCGTAGTGGAACCAAAATTGCCTATGGATCAGTTGTAGTGTCAGAGTTGGTCTCCGATGCAAAGCGGCGCAAGGCAAGCCTTCACGGCTTGCTGCTAAGACGCCCTTAGACTCGCTCAGGATGAAATGTAAAGCCTTTAGCTATGTGTTTTGGAATAAAAACATCATACACTAAGCATCGACTTTACTTCAATAGCAACATCTTCTTCGTTTCAATAAAATCACCCGCTTTTAGTTGATAGAAGTATATCCCGCTTGCCATTTCCTCTCTCCAATCCTTTTTCCCGCTCCAAATCACTTTATTTTCTCCCATCTGTTTGAGCTCGTTCCCCCCATGGTTTAAACCGTAGAATTTTGACGGAATTTGTATTTTTTTCTTGACAACTGCACAAATGAGCAGTATATTCACCTCGTAGATTATAGTGAACGGATGGGCAGTAAAAAACTCGTAACGGCAATGAGAAGTTAACCCTAAACGGAGGTCTTGATGGTAATGGTTCGGAAAGCTTACCATATTAAAGAATTGACCAAAAGGCAGAAGGAGGTTTTGGATTTCATCCGGGAGATGGTCGAAATCAGGGGACTGCCTCCCACCATCCGGGAGATCGGCGAAAAGTTCAAGATCACCTCAACCAACGGGGTGAGGGCGATCTTGTCCGCCTTGGGCAAAAAAGGATATATCCGGCGCCAGCCTTTGGTATCGCGGGGGATCGAGCTGGTCAAAAAAGCCACCTTTGATTTCGGCCAAAGGAGGTCTTATGTGGCCGTCCCCCTGGTGGGACGGATCGCCGCCGGACTGCCCACCCTGGCGGTGGAAAACATCGAAGGCTCCATCGCGGTAGACAAGTCTTTTCTTCCGGGCGGCGACGTCTTCTCCTTGAGGGTGGTGGGAGACAGCATGAAGGACTTGGGCATATTCGACGGCGATTATGTATTGGCCCGAATGCAGTCCACCGCCGAAAAGGGGGACATCGTGGTGGCGGTGATCGGCGAGGAGGCAACGGTGAAGACCTATATACCACAGAAGAACCGGGTGAGGCTGGAGCCGGCTAATCCCGCTTTTCAGCCGATCGTGGTGGATACCAGATTTTCCGACTTCCGCATTGCGGGAAAGGTAATCGGACTTTTGAGACGGATGTAAAGCCGTAGTCGTAGGGACAACTCCTCGCCTTTGGCGGGATGTTCCACATGAGTTGTCCCTACAAATTACTCTCCACCTTCAGTCCATCGATATTCATCGTCTGGTGCATACCACCGTCCGCCGTTTTAGAATTTTTTTGCGACGGACTGAGGTGGGCGGACGTCTTTATCAAGAGGAAGGGTACAGGGTAAGAGGTCATTGCCTATGGATCAGGAGATAAACCAGCCGATCGAAGTGATGGCGGTGTTCGAAAAGGGAAGGATGCTCCCGGTCCGTTTCAGGTGGAACGGAAGGGTGGTAAAGATCGTCCACGTAACCGCCAGGTGGAGAACCAACGAGGGGAGATTCAGGAAAAAACATTATTCCGTGATGAACCAGAACTCCGAGTTTTTTCAGCTCACTTACAAAGAGAGGACCTCGGAATGGTTTCTGAACAAAATCTGGGTGGAGTAAAATCTGGATCATAGGAGTGCCTACCCATGATTACTCCCAAGCCTATAAAACATACCTCCGGTCAGATTATCAAATACTCGGCTTCACCCCAAAGGGAGCCGGTCATCCTGCACGTGGATATGGATGCCTTCTTCGCCTCGGTGGAGCAGAAGGAGCGTCCCTGGCTTGCCGGAAAGCCGGTGATAGTAGGGGGGGATCCGAAAAAAAGATGTGGAGTGGTCAGTGCCGCCTCCTATGCTGCCAGGGAATATGGGATTAAAGCGGGCATGTCGTTGTTTGCCGCCAGAAGATTATGCCCGCATGCGGTCTTCCTTATCGGAATCCACGGGGATAAATACGAATACGTCTCCTCCCGTCTGGTGAAGATATTTCGTCAATTCACCCCCCAGGTGGAGCCATATTCCATAGATGAGGCTTTTCTGGACATAACCGGCTGTGAGAGATTGTTCGGACCACCGGCCGAGCTGGGGAGGAAGCTCAAGGAGAAAATCAAAGAGGAACTGGGGCTCTCCTGTTCGGTCGGCATTGCCCCAAGCAAGCTTCTGGCCAAGCTGGCCTCCTCCTTGAACAAGCCCGACGGCTTGACTGTCATCCCCAAGGATAAGATCAAAGAGACATTGGATCCTCTGGAGGTGAGCGAACTGTGCGGCATCGGGCACAGGACCGCCAAGGTCCTTTCCAATCTCGGCATCCACACTGCCGGAGAGCTCGCCTCCTATCCGGTGGAGGTTCTCAAAGGGAAGTTCGGGATAGTGGGGGAATGGCTTCATTTTATGACCAACGGGATCGACTGCTCGCCGGTGATCTCCTGCTCCATACCGGATAAATCGATGGGACATTCACGCACCCTGCCTGAAGACATCGACGATCCCCGGCAGATCGCCTCCATACTTTTGGGTCTATCCAGCATGGTGGCAAGAAGACTCAGGAAAGGGGGATTCAAGGGGCGCACCGTCACCCTGAGGGTGCGCTACTCCGACTTCTTCAGCCTGACCCGATCGGAAACCATCCCCCGTCCTACCGATTCCGAACATATCATCTTCAAAGTGGCGCTAAAGCTGGCGCTGGGTTTGGTATCGGGAATCAGAAAGGTGAGGCTTCTGGGGGTGAGCGTCTCCCAGCTCAAAAGAGAGGAAGAGTCTCTGCAAACCTCCCTCCTCTTAATTGAGTACCGGGACAAAAGGGAGGAGGTCTATTCAGCGATGGACAAAATCCGGGATAAATTCGGGGAGGAGTCGGTCCGCTGGGGAGGGGCAACTATTTTTGCTTGATTGCGATTTTGTAAGGGCAATTCATGTGGAATATCCCGCCTAAAACGGGGAATTACCCCTACTATAATTCATTAACCGGTTGATCGTCTTTGTGAAAGCAGTATGGCTCCGAAGCCGGTGAAGAGAACCACAAAATAGATCAGCCATTCCAGGTAGGGGATATTCAAAAGAACGGTTAGGATCACCAATCCCAGAAGCATGGACCAGATCAAGGACGGCTCCCCCTCTTTTCCTAAAGCTTTGATTATCCTGTCTCCCAGAAATGCCGCCACCGGTATTTTGGCGATGTAAACCAAGATCAAGTAAGCAAACAAAGATATTACCGCCAGGGGTATGCCGATTACCGTAATCAACAGTATTATGATGGCGATGGGTATGCAGACCATGAAGACAAAACCCAATCCCATGCTCTTCAAAAACGATTCACCCACTGCTTTCTTTGCCTGATAGGCATTCTGCTTGCATACTAAGAACAACACGATTCCGGTGATCATCAAAGCTAATAGAAAAAGCATTTCCGTGATTAAGGATTTGGTTGAAAATACATTCTTGGACTCATTTTCCTTTTTCAACTCTTTTTTGGTCCAGACGGTTTCCCCGGAGACTAAAGCTCCCGATTCTATCTTGGCTTGTTTTTCACTTTTGTATTTGAAGTTTCCCAGGATCTGAGCGGTGGGCATTAGGGTGATATTGTCAGCAGTAATCGAAACGTCTTTCGCTACCACACCGGTGATGATCAACGTACCTACTGATCCTTTCAGATCCCCCCCCACCTTGCCGTCCAAAGTCATCTCCCCCCCAAAGGCGGTGACATCCTTGGCGATGGTGGCATCCGATCTGATGTTCAAAGCACTGCAGAAGGCTATGAGATTCTGGTTTAATTGCCCATTTATATTAACGTTCTGGGCAAAGCCCCGCACGCTGCCGTTCACCACCCCCAGAATCTCCAGATTCTGGGCGGCGGAATTCAAGCTTCCGGTAACCAGGCCGTTTTGCACCAGATACCTGGAGGCGGAGATCAAATCCCCCTCTATGGTACCATCCAGTTTGATATTCCCCCCGGCAATTATCAGATCGTCATCGATTATCGAAGTATCGGGAAAGAAAAAGTTGTCTACGGATTTGAATTGAGTGGCGTAGGACGAACTGAAAATCAATAATATTAATGCCGTAACGATGATCCAAACCATGCCACATTTTATCGAACGGGTCATGTAAACCTCCCTCTTTGGATGGACTTTCTATTTTACTCTACGAAATTTATCGCCTATGGTTTCGTATCGATTGAAAGGATTTATGGAAAATATGGATTATGTGAACTCGATATTTGCTCAATATCTATATTCGGATGAAAAATCATTTTTAATATAACAGACCGCAAATTTAAAAGCAATATATTTTGCACCGCTATACCGCAAGATCTCGAGGGTAAGGAAAACACTGTACCGGAGCATGCGCATTATAATGCATAGAGACAGAAAGATATTATAGCCTGAGGGAAGATTTAGCATCAAAATATAAGTTGACAAGCAGGAGAAAACTCATAAATTTCGCATCGTCTGGGTCAATAATTCAGCATGAGGGAAACGAGATGAAAGTCATAATTCCAGTAGCCGGAATCGGAACCAGGTTAAGACCACACACCTATACCGTCCCTAAAGTGCTTCTGCACGTGGCGGGTAAACCGATATTGGGCCACATCCTAGACATAGTAAAAAAACTGAGAATCTCCGAGTTGGTATTGATAACCGGATTTTTGGGCGATCAGATTGTCAACTACGTAAGAAAAAATTATGACTTCAAATGCAAGTTCATCGAACAACGGGAGCTAAAGGGATTGGGATACGCCATCAGCCGGGCTTGCCCGGAGATGAGGGACGATGAACCGGTTTTGATAATCTTGGGTGATACAATCTTTGATGCCGATTTGGTCCCAGTGATTCGCGGGGATTACAACGCTTTGGGAGTGAAGAAAGTTGCCGATCCCCGGCGCTTTGGCATCGTGGAGATGAAAGGGAGGTTCGTCCAACGCCTGATTGAAAAGCCGGAGAGACCCACCAGCCACCTGGCGGTGGTGGGGGTCTATTTCATCAAAAACACCCGCCTGCTCAAACAATGCTTGGAACACATAATCAAAAATAAGATAACGACCAAGAATGAATACCAGCTCACCGACGCTCTGCAGCTGATGATTCACCGGGGAACCAACTTCAAAACCTTTAAAATCAAAGGATGGTATGATTGCGGAAAACCGGAGACCTTACTGGAGACCAATCGAAAGCTATTGGTCAAGCTGAATCCCGTTTCGCAGATCAAAACTGCGCTGATCCTACCCCCGGTGTTCGTTTCCAAATCCGCCCGCGTGGAAAACTGCATTCTGGGCCCGAACGTCTCGGTGGCAGACAAAGCCATTCTAAGGAACTCCATCATCAGAAACTCCATAATCGGCATCCAGGCTTCGGTGGAAAATTCCACCCTGGATTCCTCGCTGGTAGGAAACCGTGCCCAGGTCAAAGGGGTCTTTCGACAGCTCAACGTGGGGGATTCATCCGAAATCAATTTAACTCAACCTCATTTATAGATGAATGAATTCATTATAAAGGAATAAACGGCTTGGAAGTTCGCTTAACGGTATCGAAACTCAAATCGCAAATCGAGCATCGCTTTTCCATCTTTGAAATTCCATAAGAGATATGCCATCGTCATGCACCATAAGCGTATTGAGCTGATAGACCATACAACATTATCTCTAATGGACTCAAATCTCAAAAAATGAATAAAATGAAGGAGTAAAAAATGTCAGCACGAATGAACTTTTTCACTTCCGAGTCGGTGACCGAGGGGCACCCCGACAAGCTTTGCGATCAGATCTCGGATGCGGTATTGGATGAATTGATAAAAATGGATATACACGCCCGGGTGGCATGCGAAGCCTTTGTAACCGTAGGCCTGGTTATCGTGGGGGGAGAGATCACTACCAAAGGATACGTCGACCTTCCCCGGCTGGTGCGCGGATTGATCAGAGACATTGGTTACATCGATCCGAAATACGGTTTCAGCGCGGATGGCTGCGCCGTATTAAATGCCATCGGCACCCAGTCTCCGGACATCGCCCAGGGAGTGGATGCCGGAGGGGCTGGGGATCAGGGTCTGATGATCGGTTACGCCTGCCGGGAGACTCCCGAGTTCATGCCTCTCCCCATAATGCTGGCACACAAGCTCTGCCGGCGTTTGGCGGAAGTAAGAAAGAAGAAGATACTCCCCTATTTGGGACCAGATGGCAAATCGCAGGTAACGGTGGAATATGAAGACGGATCCCCCAAAAGAGTCGACACGGTGATTATAGCCAGTCAGCATACCGAGGAGATACTGGATGAAAGCGGTAAAATGATCACTAACCAGGCCAGACAAGAGATCATAGAAAACGTGGTGAAACCGGTGGTGGGCGGGCTTCTGGATGATAAGACCAAATATTTCATCAATGCCACCGGCAAATTCGTAATCGGAGGACCGCAGTCAGATACCGGTATGACCGGCAGAAAGATCATCGTCGATACTTACGGGGGGACGGTTCCTCACGGTGGAGGTGCGTTCTCCGGGAAGGATCCGACCAAAGTGGACCGCTCCGCCACCTATGCAGCCAGATACATCGCCAAGAACGTGGTAGCAGCTGGACTGGCGGATAAGCTTTTGATTCAGCTGGCTTACGTCATCGGAGAGCCGAAACCGGTCTCCATAATGCTGAACAGCTTCGGAACCATTAAAATTCCGCACCAGCGGCTGGAGGAGTTGATAAGAAAGCACTTTGAACTCACCCCGCAGGGAATCATCAAGATGTTGGATCTTAAAAGACCCATTTACCGGGAGACCGCAGCATACGGGCATTTCGGCAGAACCGAACCAACTTTCACCTGGGAGAAAATCGACAAAACGGAAGATCTTAAGAAGGATGTTTAATGGTAAAGGATTCAAGGAGCCGGGGGTTCGAGGGATCGAGTGAAATGCGATAGATTAAAAAGATTGTCAGCTAAATGCTGATTCTCCTGTACTCCATGACCAAAAACAAAATCAATATATAGATGTTCTCCCTTTGGATCTGTTTAGTCTTTAAAATAATCCCTTGAATTCTCGAACCCTCTCAGTAAATTTCATCAGAAAAGAATCATCTAATAACTTAAAAGGAGACCAAACGTGAAATATGATGTCAAAGATATCAAATTAGCCCCTCAGGGGAGATTGAGGATCGAATGGGCGGAAAGAAACATGCCGGTTTTGAGGTTGATCCGGGAGAGATTCAAACGGGAGAAGCCGCTAAAAGGAGTAAAGATCTCCGCCTGTCTGCACGTCACCACCGAGACCGCCAATCTCATGTCCACCCTGGCAGACGGCGGCGCCCAAGTGACCCTGTGTGCATCCAACCCGCTCTCCACCCAGGATGACGTGGCTGCCTCGTTGGTCAAGGACCTGAGGATCCCGGTTTTCTCCGTCAAGGGAGAAAGCAACCGGGTCTATTATCAGCACATTATGAGCGCTCTGGAGTTACAGCCCGATATCACCATGGACGACGGGGCGGACTTGGTTTCGACCCTGCACTCCCGGCGTAAGAATCTGCTTAAAGGCGTGATCGGCGGAACCGAAGAGACCACCACGGGCGTGGTGCGCTTGAGAAGCATGGAGAAACACGGGATTTTGAAATACCCGCTGATAGCAGTGAACGATTCCAAAACCAAGCATTTCTTCGACAACCGTTACGGCACCGGACAATCGACGGTGGACGGTATCCTGCGCGCCACCAACGTGCTTTTGGCCGGGTCTCGGGTGGTGGCGGCGGGTTACGGCTGGTGCGGACGAGGATTCGCCACCAAAGCCAAAGGCATGGGGGCAGACGTCATCGTCACCGAGGTGGATCCGCTTAAAGCCATAGAAGCGGTCATGGACGGTTTCCGGGTGATGATTATGGCCGAAGCCGCGAAGATCGGGGACGTGTTCTGCACCTTGACCGGCGACATCAACGTCCTCCGCAGAGAACATTTCCAAGCCATGAAAGATAACGCAGTGATATGCAACTCCGGGCATTTCAACGTAGAGATAGACATACCTGCACTGGAGAAGATGGCCAAACGGAAAAGAGAGATCAGAGAATTTGTAACCGAATATACACTCCCCGGAGGAAAAAGGATTAATCTCTTAGCTCAAGGTCGGCTGGTGAATCTCTCCGCAGCGGAGGGCCACCCGGCCAGCGTGATGGACATGTCTTTTGCCAATCAAGCCCTAGCGGCGGAGTATCTGGTAAACCACGGGAAGGGATTGGAAAACCGGGTATATATCGTGCCGGAGAAGATCGATTCCGAAATCGCCCGGCTCAAGCTGAAATCCCTGGGAGTCACGATTGACCATCTCACTGCGGAACAAAAGGAATATCTGGCCGGCTGGGAGATGGGAACGTAAGTTAAAATAATCCCTATTGATCTCGTAGGGCAGGAGCCGACAGGCTCCTGCCATCAACCTAAATAATCTTTACAGAAACTCTTGATTTTGCAATACACACATTATCACTTACTGCATAACATTCTACATAATGTTCACCTACATACGCTGTTTTCTCCGGATTGTTTCTTGTCTGATTGAGTGTTATCTCACCCCTTGGTTCCTCACACCTATCATCGTTTTTAACTTTCCATCTATATTCGCTGGCTGAAGTGGTATTGTTTCGAATTGAAAATTCAATCTCTCTAGTTTTTCCTTGGCCACGTGTTAGTCCTTTTTGTAGCTGTGAAGTTTGAGTTAGCCAGCCAGACGAAAAACCTGCTAAAGGTTTAACAAAACCATCTATCTTAAATCTTAAATTGTTGTCAATAAAAGTTTTTATTTGGGAATCAAAAAGAAATTCTTCCGATGGCTTTCTGACATAAAAATCTATTTCTAATAATTCACCAACATAATCAGATTCTTTAATATTTTCTAGTTTAATAAGAAATCCATCTCGTGCAGATTTAATTCTTTCTTTTTGTTCATTAGTAAATTCTTCAAGATAGTCATCAATAAACTTAACATCGTCAGCTCGATCACTTATCTGATAAGGATTGTTTACTATATGTGGCAGCTCAATAAAAAATTTAAAGATTGCATCAAATATGTCGAGATATTGATTTCTTTGAAATAATATTGTAATGATTTGCTCAAGATGAAAAGATTTTAATTCAAGATTATGGTCTTCATCCACCAAATTGTTTCTCCACGATTTAATAATTTTAACTGTGTTTCTAAACTCCCCACCAGTTGATTTATCAATCTCAGAAGCAATCTTAATATAACCCCTTGGATCAGAATTAATCCAACCCATCTCCTTATGTTCTTGAAATAGTTTTAGATAATATTCAGTCCTATCTTTGCCATGTCTTTTTCTTATGACCTCTGGAACCTTATATGTATCTTCATCAAATTCATTCTTCGAAAAAATATAGGCAGGTACAATATCGACAGAAAATATTTCTTCTCCATTGTCTTTAAAAACAAGAGTAACAGAATGAGTTTGCAATGATACTTCTATTTTATAATTTGTTGGATTGTTATACTCAGTAAGCAATTTACTATTAAGATATTGCAACGCAGTTGCAGGATCGTGACTGATCTCGTTCCAGTCACCCAAAAAATACAATATGTCAAGATCGTGAACTGGTGTAATAGCTGTAAAACGAGGATATGATCCAATTTGTATGCAATTAGCTACACCAAACAAGTCATTGAGAGATTGATATATATTAGCAATCAAATCACGTTCATTTTGTTTAGGTGATAAGGTTCGTGCACACTCTCTTAATTTTTTGTTAAATTTATCTTTTTCCATAGCTTGTGGTTATAAATGTAGTAATAATATCATTAAGTAAACGACCCCGGAAATTTACAATTGTTGTATTCTCTTTACTGTTAATTAGTTTGAGCATGTCATCAGGTATTCTCATTCCATCTTGTGGAGAAAATTCTGGATAATAAAAAATCAGCCCTGCTTTAGAAACCTTGTTTGCAAGTATTTCTTTTATATTTTCTTCCGTGAAGGATTGATAATGAACTAACAATAAGTAATGTTCTTTGACTTTTGATAGAGATTGACAAGAAATTTGAGAGATATTATTTTTTCTAAATATTCCAGAGTCTACTAAATCATTTCGTAAGATGTTAAAATATTTATCATCTGCAACAATAGCAATCTTTCTAAACCACCTACCATAACCCAATCGCCATAACAAAGGTGTAATGCCTAATATCCAAAAAATAAGATTAAGCAGGATTCCTATAATTGCCAGTGTAGCAAAAATGCCACCTATAATAATAAAGAAAGGATGATTAAAAAAATTATATATTGTTTCCATAAAATTTACTCCAAAGCTGCTTAGCTGGTTATCCAAATAATATGTTTTTTCCGAAAGTTCTAAAGGACATTTCGGACATACATACTGGCTATCTCATATAATCTTCAGAAACTCAATTTCAGACCCCCTATAACCTTGCTTTCAACTTTGCCTTTCTCAACACTGAGTGCAAATTTCGTCTTTCCTTTCCCTAGAGCGACCGTTGCTTTCCATCCTTCAGGTGAAAGAGAAATCTCAGTTTTGTGAGAACTGCCAGTGTGTGTGAATGTTCCGTTCAATTTACCTTTATCAAGTTTAATGCGAAATGTGCCGTCTTTCACTGCTTGCGACTCAATGGTACCGCTCACTTTTCCATTGGCATCCAATTGCAGATTGACCTTGTGATGGTCTGCGGTTATAGAAAGTCCACCAGGGGGCAGCTTCCCTTTAATCAAACTGGCAAATCCACCTTTGAATGAAATTTCAATACCTCCATTTCTACTGTCAGTGAATGTACCTTTCAAGGAACCATCGTTTTTTGCGTTCAAACACAGCGAATGTGTATCTCCTGAATGAATCAGCGAGCCTTCCATCTTACCATCAATTATCTCAAACATAGCCGAGGTATTGGTGGTAAAGTTGTAGATTCCTCCAGCAGAGACATTCTTAGTATTTGTGTCGAGAACAATCTTTGCCAAGTGATGATCACCTTGATGTTCAAGTGCAAGTTTCTCTTTGTTTTGCTCAGTCATAGTTCCTCCATTTTAAAGTCAGGTGTCCCCCAACAACGAAAATCATATATAGATGAGCCTAAGACCGATCGACTAGTGATACCCCTAAATATGTTAATAGTAACCTGATCTCTCAGGTAATCGATTCCATTTATATGACATATTATAGACATTGGCAAAATCCTGTCAACCCTAAATTTGAGTTATTTATTCGTTGTTTTTAAAAATAAAAAGGTCAAGGGCAAAAACTCTTGACCCCAAAGGCATATTCTTGTAAGTAGTTAGTAGATCAAGAGCTCTTTGGCTCCTGACACCCACCTACAATTTTTGTAGTATTTTAGTGGTGAAAAGGATGGGAGCGGAATATATGAGGGGACTAGTTAAAAAGAAAGTTCAATTTTGAACTTTTATGTTTCGTCAGGAGCTACTCCTGACGAAAGACCAGTATCAGGACAATGTCCTGACACAACCAGAAAACAACCAAAATGAAAAAAACAAAAAATCATCGTCAGAAACATCAGTAACGTCAGAACCGTCAGATCCACCAGAGTCTCAAATCAGCTATGTCCAAAAGTATGAACGTCTTACCTCATTTCACTGAACCATGATGAAAAACAGAAAAATACTACTCCTATCATCAGAAACATCAGTAACACCAGAAACACCGGTATCACTCCCAAGGGGAATAGGTGTAGCGTCCGACGATCCTGTCGGACGATTACCCTCCCACAGGTGAAAGGGAAAAATAAATATATCATCCCTGGATATTGAAAAAAATGAAAAACCATCACCCCCAAGCCCCCCAAGTCCCCCAAGCCCCCCGTAAGCGGAAGTCACTCTTCCTTCTCCAAAAGTCTGTGGTTGGTCTTCGTCCTGAAGCGCTTACCGCTCTCACTTAAATTTGCCTTGCGAGGTGATAAGAAAAGGAGGAAAATCCCAAAAAAAACCACCCCCGCCTTTTTAAGACGGGGGTGAGTTTTTTACCAGTTAGCTCTGGTCTTACAGATCCAGATTCGGATCGAACCTATTACCAGTTAGGATTGGTGAATAAGCTCGTTCTGCTCCAGAACTGCTCGATGAAGCGCACGTAGTCGATCGGGGCAGGTCCGCTCTTGAACACGTAGTTGACCAGGTAAACCAAGTCCTGAACGTCCACGTTGTTCTTCGGGCAGTCCGTATCCACCGGTCCGCCATACGGACCCTTGCCATCCACGTTGGCTTGATCGATGAAGGGCTGAGGCGTCGGTCCAGCCTGATACAAGTAGTCGATCAGGTAAACCAGATCGCTCACGTCCAAAGCCGGCAGTTCCAAAGTATCCGAAGCGTTCACGTCTCCACGGTAGAAACCAGCATACCTCAAGAGCCGGTGATACCACTGCTCCCAGGTCATTCCGTCGTTTAGGTCCCTTCCGAAGTCAAACCAGACCTCGATATGCTTGTCGCCCGGATTACCAATAGAGTTTAGGGCAAACGGCGGCGGGCACATCAACAGCGATAAGTCGGTATCCGGCATGGTCGCATAAGTGTATCCCGGTCGGGTCATCAGCAGGTAGAGTGAATCCAGCATTTCCGGGAAGTTGGGATCGCAGAATCCAGCACCTGGCCAGACGTACACCGGGTTTCTTACCGCTGCCATGTTCAACATCTGCTTATCATCGTAGAACGGAGCCTTGAACATTCCGAACACGAGGGAAGGATCGACCGGATCAAACTGCCAGATGATGTTGTGCAGGGTGTCCATATCCGCCCAGTTGTTGTAGGCATCGCCGATGTCCCAATCCTCGAACAAGCCGATATGCAGCTCCGGAATCGGAGTGGTGGTCGGGTTGTAGTAGATCTTGATCTTGATGGAGAAATCGGTGGAAGTCACGTCGGAAAGACCGATCACGAACAGGGAATCGTACTCGCAGGAGATGGTGCTCTCTTCGGTGTAGAAGTTGGAATAAGCCACCTCGCCATAATGCTCCTCGTACGGGGGAGAACACCACGGCTGATGCGTAACCACTACATGCTGGGAGGGAATAAACCCATAGTGCACGCAGTTGTAAACGTCCATAGCCATGTGATCCGGACCCGTGGTGGCAGACATGAAGCTGCCGTCAAACAGGTAGTTGGTGCCATACCATACGAAGTTGGAAGTGGAAGCATCATTTCCGACCGCTCCGAAGTTCGAGGTCCTCTGCCGACCGTGGAAGAAGTTCACTACCGCTTCATCAAACGGCGGCTGTACGGTTAAGGTTACGTTGCAGACCTTGGTCTGGTTGTCGGAGCCGACTCCCTGGAAGACCAGGACGTAATTGCCATACGGCACACCCACACCCACGGTTATAGCCACGTCCGCAGTATCGAGCGGGATGGCGGGATTCGGGGTGAAGGCGGCAGTGATGTTAGCCGGAGGAGTGACACTCAGAAGACTCAAGGTAACCGGCAGGTTGTAACCGATCACCGGAGTGAGCGCTACCTGGAATGCGTTGACCGGCGGATCACCAGGAGTTCCATAGCCAACGGCCGGGAAACACTTCATGGTGAAGGTCGGCGCTGACGGAGCATACGGACAGATGAAAGCGTCGATTAAGAAGGCGTACGGAGAGTAGGTTTCCCAAGCACCGTTATACCAACCACTGGGGTTGTTAGCCACAGCAGGCTCGCCTCCGTCGTTGCTCAGTATTGCCAGGGTGTCGCCCGGATCATGGGCATGGTTGAATCCTATGTGGAACATCTCACCCGGCTCGAACTCCAACACATGGGAAAAAGTGGCAATGTAGTTGTAGCTGGGATACCACACAATCTGGCTGTAATTCATGTGGAAGTCGGCAATGGCCTGGTACGGCGGGTTGTTATCCAGAGGATAAGTTCCGTCGGAGAGCCACACGTAGAAGTCGGGATCCGGCGATCCCCAGTTGGGATGAGCGGATGGCCAGTATAATGCTATCTGGAACGCTTCCAGACGGCCACCGTGATCTGACGGCATCTCGAATTTCATGTTCATGAACTCGTCGTTGGCCGGCTGTTTCCAATAGTAGGCAGCATAAGAACCGCCAGCTAACATCTCGATGGTGGTATCGCACGGAGGAGGATTGCATATCGGCGAGTTGGTGGATCCGCTTACCCGGATCATCGGGCGTCCAGGTTGGGGCGCTCCCCAGAAGTCGAACCACTCTATCCACGGAGGAGAATAAGGCCCGTAGTACATCCAGCCGTGGCAGGTATCCATCGGTACGGTGCGGTTGTCAAACAGAATGCTGGGAGTAGCTCCCGCAACTCCGCTGTTATACTCCAGTGCTACGTAGAATGGCTCGTATACGCAGATAGAGCCGGGAAGCTCGATGTTATGAGTGCTTACTCCAGTTGGCACATCAAGAGTAACCTTCGGAGACAGATATATCTGAGTTCCGGGACCATCGCATGGATCCTGACACTGCAGATAGAGACCTATCTTGACGTCAACCGTTTTTGCTCCCCAGGCGGACGGAACGTACATCACCAGAGTCGCATCTTGCACCCGGTATGGATAAACCGGAGCATCGCAGTATACTTCAGGATCGTAGAATTTGGCTACCTTATCTCCGTCCTTTAATTGGCCGAAGTAAGATTGCACCGATCCGTTGTCCTGCTGCATGTTACATTCGATGGGACAAGCATCGCCAGTGCACTGACCGATAGCGGTCAGGAACAGGTATCCGGGAGGCGGCGGTGACCAGAAATCCGCCCATTCAATCCACACCCGACCTGTGGTGTCTGGTTCGTAGTAGTTAAACTGGGTGCAGGTATCGGCGTAAGTCTGGCTGCTCATCCGGCAGGAAGGAAATACGACGGTGGGTGGCGTTACAGCGACATACTCGGCTGCCAGCCAGAACGGTCCATCCACGCAGATAATGTCGGGCAGAGTCGATTGGACATAGTTAGGAGACCAAGCAGTGATAGTAGCCGGGAATTGATAGATCTCCGCTCCCGGTCCATTGCAGTATGGTGTTGGAGCTTCATAAATGTGGAAGATCACGTCCAAAGCGGTTGCGGCTTGCGGGTTGACCCATCTTGACTTTACCTGTTGGATCTGGAATGGATTAATATTCGGGCCACAGGCAGTGCACATAGCCGGATCAAGCAGAACTGCGTTCTGATCTCCGGCAGTCCAGCCGTCAAAGCGATAGCCGGTGCCTGCAACCCACCGTTGCACATCGCAAGAATCATTGAGAGCTAAAACAATCAAGGTTGCGCCCACCTTGGCGCCATTAACGCTGAAGGTATATGTGCCCGGAGTAGTGGTAGCGGAAGTCTGGATGGTTAAAGCGGCAGAAGTTGTAGGCAGCACAACCGGATTGGGGGTTACAGTGGTAACACAGCTCGGACAAGCTGGATCGGGAGTAACCGTCAACTGGCACGAAGTTTCAGCTCCCGAGAAAGTAACGTCTACAGTATAATTGGCTGTTGCTCCGGCAAGCAGAGTGATAGACGGGGGAGTAACGGCTGTAACATAACAGGTATCCTGCGGAGGAAGGGGACAATCATTCTGCGGCTCGGTGTAGCCCTTGGAGTATAGCATTATCGGTCCGGGCCAAGAATTTAGAGCACCCCAACCTGAACCGTAGTCATTATAACTCCGGCAGGTAGCAGGGACGCCTTCGGAAACCGCGTCCACGCCCAAGCCATACAGGTTAGTTATGACGTCAACCACAGCGAAGTAAGGGTTATATACGCAGCACTCTGCGGTCAAAGGCATGGGGAAGTCAAAGTAACCACCGCCGGTCGGTACGGTAAACGTGTAGACAGGGGTAGCGCAAACGTATCCCGGAGTTGCTTCAGGAAAAGGACATGAGGGTGTTCCCACGTCCTCGAACACGTAACCTTGAAGCGAAACGTCCATCTGTGTCCAGGTCGACGGAAAGTTCATCCGGAAATGAATCGCGGTCACATTGAAGGGCCAAACAGCGGTGCAGCCATAAGATTCCGGATTCTGGTAATTGGCATACCATTCCAGACCATAGATATAATCGGTAATAAAATATGCGGCGGTTCCCGCCAAGTTACATAGGTCCTTGCCGCCAACTTCTCCCAAAAATGTCGGGGTTCCAGTAAGAGTAGCCGGTTGGGCGACTCCTTTCTGAGGACGTCCCGACTGCTCCATGAGAGCAGTTTGCGGGGTAATCTGCGGGGCTTTCGGCAAATCCTGAGCGCTCTGCTGGTTCGAGAAAAAGGTCTTCACGACCTGATCGGGAACATGCCTAAAGCCGGCATTTTTAGCCGCCATCACAAGCGAGAAACTGATTAACATTGCAGAAACTACGACCAGAACTACGAATAGTTTTTTGGTCATTATATTTCTCCTTTACTACAAAGGTTAAATCAATAAATCTTTTGGTTTGTTTGTCAAACCGGTTTTATCTTGATGAATCAATCGCCTCCTTTCGTCCCTCGTCCCTGAAGGCAAATATGGTGCTTGAAATTAAGGACATTCATACACCGGATGAAGAGAAAAAAGACAAAAAATCCTTTTATCTCTTTATCGGCATTAAAAATGCCTTTTGAAGAGGAGAATTAAATTTAAGGATGGAATAAAAAACCGTTTACTTTTGCTCGGTGACGAGAACCTTTCCCGTCTATGCTAAATATACTTATTCAATTGATTTTGTCAAGCGAAAAATGCAGAAAATCAATAAAATTGTTCAGAAATGCACACTTTGTTCAGAAAACATAAGTGATTGCTATTTAATAGATTATATATAAAAACCGGAGCAGTGGGAAATTGAGGCTGTTTGATTTTTGAACATCCAAACTTGGCATACGTTCATTTATTGAAAATTTAAGACGAAAAACCAGTTTTGATTCTAAGAACAGAGTAGACTCTATTTGTGCGAAATCAAAGGAAAAACATTACGTACATAAGAAATATTGTACGATATTGGATGGTCACAATCCCGCTTTTGGGACAGTGGGGTAAAGGGGTAAGAAACTCGTAGGGCGGGCATCCTTGCCCGCCCGATCTTCACACTTGAAATGGGGCTAAAGCCCAGGGTTTTAGGTTTCCCTTTTCCGTCAGCGGCAATAGATTTTTTTGGGGGTATGAATGTGGCCCCAACCTAAAAACTCAATACTCAAAACTCTCTACTTCTTGATCTTTTTGAGTTTCTCCTGCGCCAGTTTGGCTTCCTGGGTATTGGGGTATTTTTCCATCAGCTCGTTGAGATATTTCTCCGCCTGGTTGGTGCTTTTCAGCTCGATCAACGAAAGCCCGAGTTTGTACAGCGCACTGGGGACTTTGGCACCGGTGGAATAGTTTTCCAACACCTTGTGAAATTCTATGGCTGAGCGGGTGAAGTTCTTTTTGGCATAATAACATTCCCCCAGCCAGTACTGGGCGTTACCAGCCAGATCGGTCTCCGGGAAATATTTTAAGTAATTGGTAAAGCCGGTGACGGCTAAATCGTAACTCCCCTTGGTCAAATCCAGGTAGGAGGCGTCATAAAGTTTCTGCGGATCGACGTTGACCTTGACCGAGGAGGTATCCACTTTTCCGGTGTCTCCGACCGGGGAGAGACTTTGCTTCACCATCTCCATCTTCCGGGAGAGCTCGGGGAACCTCTGCCCCAAATCCTCCAGCTTGCTTTCGACGACCTCCATCCTCTGGTCCATCCCCCCCAGGATGGCGGCCAAGTCGGCTCTCAGGCGGTTGATCAGATCGATCTGCTCCTTAAGCAGGCTGTCCATCTCGGCGGTCCGCTCCTCCAGACGCTGGTTGCTCTCCGTCTGAAGGTCGACCTGATTCTTCATCTTATCCATCTGCCAGCGGGAAGCGCAGCCGGTTAACATCAAAAAGAGCGATATAAGACCGATGAGAATTATGCCTGATTTGGTCAATTGGATTACCTTCTTTCCGTCGGGTTTAAGACTCAAACCCTTCCCTCGTAGAGACTGTGTCACAATTTTAGTTTTTTGTAGCCACAGACTTTAGGGACTGTTGAAAAACCCGTTTCGCAGGGCTAAATGCCCTGCTTGATGGTTGATATCTGCGATTAAATCCCATCCTCCCCCGCAATCTGAAGATTGCGGCTACGAAGTCAAAATCTGGATCTGATGAATTTGAACCAAAAGGGGGTAGACGACTTCATCTACCCCCTTTGAATCAAAATGACATCACTCCCATAGCCAAAAATAACTTATTGCTTGACGATGACGAAATCGTCGCGCCGATTCTTGGCCCAGGCGGCTTCGTCATGTCCCGGATCCATCGGTCTCTCTTTACCGTAACTTACGGTGGAAATCCGGCTGGGATCGATTCCCATCTTCAACAGATAGTCCAGAGCGGCTTTGGCTCTCTTTTCGCCCAAAGCCAGGTTATACTCCACCGTTCCCCGCTCGTCGCAATTCCCCTCTATTCTAATAACCGCTCCCGGATTCTTCTCCATCTCGGCTAAATTTCTTTTGAGGATCGCTATATCGCCGGGGCGTAAATCAAACTTATTATAGTCAAAATAGATGGGTTCCAGGATGATCTCTTTCACCTCGGGTGGAGGCGGCGGTGGCGGCGGAGGCGGAGGCGGCTCCGGGGTTACCACGGGTGGCGGCACCTCTGGAGGCATCGTCTCCATCTGACAACAGCCGGCTATCAGCAAAGCCACTGACAGCCCTAAAAGCAAAATGAAAGTTTTGCGCATACCCTCTCCTTTCATAAAGAAGGAATTAATGTGTTTTGTAATCTAATCATCCGCAAAAACGGTTATGGTTTGAATGATCTCCCGCAGACCAGCTTTAAAGATAGGATCCATCCCCAGAAAATACCCCTCCTGGTTCTGCCGAGGATACGTAAGTTTTTTGGTCTATTGTGATACGATGACGAAATCGTCCCTCCGGTTTTTGGACCAAGCTCCTTCGTTTTGTCCGGGATACTTGGTTCTTTCTTTTCCGTAGCTGATGATGGAAATTCGATTCGAATCGATGCCCAGGTTGATCAGATAGTCTCTGGCAGCGCTTGCTCGTCTTTCCCCCAAAGCCAGGTTGTACTCCACCGTTCCCCGCTCGTCGCAGTTACCCTCGATCCTGATCCGGACGGTGGAATTCTCTTTCAACACCATCGCATTCAAGTTCAAAATCTCCCGATCGCCGGCGCGAAGATCGTATTTGTCGAAGTCAAAGTAGATCGGCTGCAGATCCTCCTGGGTTACCATCCTCTTTTCTTCCTTCGGAGTTTCGGGTTTAGTTGGCTGCTCCTGGGTAGTGGGAGGTTTGGGCTCCGGTTGAACCTTCGGCTTTTTGGCACAGAAGCTAAAAAGCAACAAGACCAAAATCCCGGCAAGCAGAACGCTCGCTTTGCGCATATAACACCTCCTTAAAGTGTATTAAGTTTGCTTTTCTTTGTTTATATTTTCGCCTCAGTCCATTAATTAAGTATCGGCTTTATTTTCTCGTCCATTATGTTAAGGTATCTTCAAAAAAAAAGCAAGAACAAATTTCTGCATTTGCAAAAAAAAATAATATCCTTAAAATCGGGGTGACCAGGAGGGATTATAATTTTCCCCCTCGGGGGTGATCATTCTTAAGTTGGAACCGTCCCAGTTCATGCTGTAGATTTGGTTTCTCCCGGTCCGGTTGGAGCTGAATACCAGGTGCAGCCCGTCCGGAGACCAGTGCGGATTCTCATTGGAGCCCTCGAAGGTGAGCCGGGTCAGGTTTTCGCCGGTCACGTCCATGGTGTAGACGTTGAACTTTATCCCGGAGCGGATCACAAAAGCGATCCGGTCCCCCCGGGGGGACCAGCAGGGGGAGTCGGCCATATCGTCGATATAAGTAAGCCTTCTGGTGTTGGAGCCTTCGGTATCCATCACAAAAACCTGGGGATAGCCGGATCGGTCGGAGGTGAAGGCGATCTCTTTTCCGTTGGGTGACCAGGAGGGGGACGAGTCGATAGCCCGGCCGAAGGTCAGCCGGCGTACCATCTTTCCCTCCGGGGTTATCAGATATATCTCGGCGTTTCCGTCCTTGGTCAAGGTCACTGCCACGTACTCGCCGTCCGGCGACCAAGCCGCGGCCGAATTCAATCCGGGGTAGGAGGTGAAGATCTGGCTTTGTCTGGATTTCACATCAACGATCCACAGATCCACGTTGTGGTTCTTATAAGAGGTGTAGATCAGCTTGCTACCGTTCGGCGACCAGACCGGCGAAAGGTTAAGCGAGCGATCATCGGTCAAGGGACGGGGATTGTAACCGTCGTAATCGCAGATGTAAATCTCCCGGTTATTGTTCACCCAGTGGACATAGGCGATCTGGGTGGAGAAGATCCCCTTCTGCCCGGTGAAATTTAAAACCACTTCGTCCGCGATGGCATGGGCCAAGGCGCGGAGATTGGACGCTTCGCCTTTTACCTCGAAGTTCCGGATCACCTTCTTTCTCACCACATCCGCCAGATGCAGCTCCGCCTTCAATTTCCCCTCCTCCATCTTGATCGTTCCGTCCAAGAGATACTGGACTCCCAACTGATACCACCCGTCCATATTGTAAAGATCGTTCCCCAGGATGGTCAGCACGAACGTGTCGACTTTCGCCACCCGGAAATAGAGGGAGTAGTTCAAGTCGTCTTTCACCACCTGGGTTATCTGCGAAGCGAAAGTGGAATCCTTGGGAGAGAAATCTATCACCGAAATGTCTATGGCCTCGATGTATTTGATGGCCCCCTTGCTGATTTTGGCTTCGATTTCGGTCTGGGATGATCCGCTCTCTTTTAAAAAGAAAAGAAGCATAATAGCCAAAGACAGGGGAAAAATTATTTTCGGAAATATTTTCAGCCCGTAGGGATGCAGGTTTGAAATCATTCCAGTCGTGCTCCTATGCAACGTGTGTGATATTTAATCGTTTTGTAAAATCACCGCTTATTGAAAATACTCGAACTCCAGATGTATGCCCAGGTACTCTCCGGTGTATTCCACCGGCAAGGGCGGAAAGGGAGCGCCGGAGAGAACCGACCGCAGGGCGGATTGGTCGAACAGATCGATGCCGGAGGACTTCTCCACCTGCGCATCCAAAATCTGACCGTCTTTTAAAAGCTTGAAATATATGGTCACTCTCAAGGTGGTGGAGGTCTCCACCGGATTATCCCAAGCATCCCTTATCTTGCCGAAAACTAAAGCCAGATAGTAGGATGAACCGAATCCGCCTCCATCCAGCGTAGCGGCGCTGATGCCGTTGCCCAAACCATATTCCGCGCCCAGCTCATCTTTCTGGGTAACCTTCCCCTCCTTCTTTGGGGAGGAAGTAAGCTCCTTTGCTTTTTCGTTACTCTTTTTGGTCTTCTTCTTGACGGGGGTTTTGTTGACTTCCTTTACAGAGACCCCCTTTTCCTCGGGTTTGGATTTGGTTATGGTCATAGTAGCCGCCCCCTCAGCCGTTTTTCCCCCACCTTTTCCTCCGCTCGGCAGGCTGACCAGCCCCACCCGGTAGATGGTGGGATAACCCTCCAACCGGGAGGAGGCAGGCGAGAAGAAAAAGATACCAACTATCAGTGCCAGATGTATTATGCCGGAATAGATTAAGCTTTTTTTCATTCCTCTAAACAGGTAGGTATTGAGATCGTATATCGACTGCGGTTGAGGACTCGGTTAAGTATCGGTTTCGTCATAGGTTTTAAACGACCAACGAAAACCTATAACTAAGCCGATACGAAACCGTAACCCAAACCTATTTCATCGAAACCATACTCTGAATTCATTTGATCAAAACTTATTTCTGCTCTCCTATTTGGCCTGCTCCGTTACCAAACCCAAATCCTGTATACCCAGAGTCTTTATCTTGCTGATCACCTCTACGATCATTCCGTAGGGAACTTCTTTGTCCGCCCTAAGATAGACGGATTTGGATCCCTTTTTACGGGTGACGTCGCTTAAGATTCCCTCGAACCGATCCAGGTTGGAGATCCGTTCGTCTATGTAAATTTTCTGTTCCTTGGTGATGGTCACCACCACCCCTTCTCCCAGATCCTCCTGAGTGGCTTTGGTCCGGGGCAAGTTTATGTCGATGCCGCTCTGCATCATTGGAGCTGCGATCATGAATATGATCAGAAGCACCAGCACCACGTCCACCAGGTTGGTGACGTTTATGTCGTGTAAGGTATCGTAGGTTCGCTTCCTGGCCATATCATATTGTCCGTTGTCCGTTGTCGATTGTCGGTTGCTTGAAACCTTGGTTAGCGACGGACGACGGTCGACCGACGAGGGACAAGTTATTCTACCAGATTTTCTTTTTTCACCGCCGAAAGAAACTCCAGCGTAAAATTATCCACCTGGGTGGAGTAAACTTTCAGCTGGTTGTTGAAAAAGTTATACGCCATCACCGCCGGTATGGCCACCGCCAAACCCACCACCGTGGCTATCAAAGCCTCGGCTATCCCCGGTGCTACCACCGCCAGGCTGGCGGAACCTCTCACCCCGATGGAGGCAAATGAGTCCATGATACCCCACACCGTGCCCAAAAGTCCGAAAAACGGACTGATGTTACCGGTGGTGGCTAAAAATACGACGCTTTTTTCCAGCCGGCTTATCTCCTCGGAGCCGACCCTCTCCAGGGTCATCCGAATCACATCGATTCGATCTTTCTTTTGACCTGATCCGAACTCCACCACCAAGGGAGCTTCCCTCTCCTTATGCGGATTTTTCTCGGTCCGACCGATCTCCTCTAAGTCTTTGAATCCAGCCTCCAGCATCCGAGACAGAGGGGTGCCTCTCAAACTCACACACGAGAGGTAGACCTCCTTCAGAGAGCGTCTCCTCCGGAAGATGGAAAGGAATCTCCCGGTTTCAGAGTTGACCTTTCGATAAAGGAAAATCTTGTGAAAAGTTATGGCCCAGGAGATGACGGACAAAATCAGTAAGATCAATAACACGAACTGGGCGAAAGTGCCCATCTCGCTTATCATCTGATACACCGTCCCCTTGAAAGGTCCGGTGGGGTCAGCCGACGGTATGGTGGTGGGATCGAGCAACTTTTTTCACCTTTCTGTTTGATGCAGAATATTAATTTCTTCAGTAATGTTGAAACGCCAGTAGTATGATAAGTTCCTATCTTATGTTGAGCAAAATATATAACCTGAGACTTCCCGTCAAGAGAAAACGAAATTTTTATCCCGGTTCAAAAAACCTTTTCCCTTTCAATTGCTTATACAATTCAAAGAACCTCTAATTCCCATTAATTCGCCCCTTTCGTTACTTAAGAATATTCTACGATGATTCTTATCTTTATTATATAAAAAAACCCCGCCCCAGGGGTTTTTTAGAAATACGAAAAATCCGAATTGTGCCCGAGATAGACCGGGAAATAGGAAATTAATATAACCTAAAGCACGGAAGTTTCCGCCTCGACCTTCTTGTCCTTTATCACCAGATGGGTGATCAACTCGATTAGAAAACCGTAGATCATCCCCATGACCAAAGTTCCCAAAAAGATCTTAAATCCCTTATCCGGCATAGATAGTGAAGCCAACGCCATAGGCAGGGAAACCACGAAACCGAGAATGACTCCATGCAATAGGTAAAATATCTTCCAGGCACTTATCCCGATGACAAAACCGATCAGCGCCCGACTGAAAATGATCGACCAAGCCATATTAGCCGATAACGGTCCGCTGCTGGATGCCAGACGCCAGCATACGATTCCGCACACAAATCCCAGGATGGTGGTGAGCAATAGTCTGGATCCTCTCATCTCCCCTCCATTTTTAGAGGTTAAGAGTTACCTAACACTGCTACATTATTTTACCCCCTTTCCCCATATCCGTCAAGCAAATAATAAAAGATCTTCGGAAAAAATCAAAGCAGGGAATATTGCCGGAATGTCTGCCTTCAGCTTGACTTAGATTTTTTTCCGTAGGATCACATACCGGGGGAGGAAGGGAATTTCTCAAGAGAGTTTATCTGAAAACAAAAGATAAAAAAAGGGGTTTTAAGGCTTGGTTTTCATTAATACCAGGGTTATGTCATCTGCCTGGGGAGTGGTGCCGCAAAACCGAAGAACTTCCTCGACTATCTTATCGGAGAGCTGCTGAGCAGGAAGAGAAGGGTTATCTTGCAAAAGTGCAAGCAACCTTTCCTCTTCGAACATCTCCTCTTCGGCATTGATTGCCTCGGTTATTCCGTCAGTGTACATAAGCAGAAGATTAGCCGGTTCCAACTGAACCGTCTCCTCGTCGTACCCGGCGTCCTTCAATATCCCCAGAACCGTTCCACCTTTCTCCAGCGTTTTTACCTTACCCTCTTTATCCAGAAGAAAGGGGAAGTTATGCCCGGCATTGGTGTAGGTGAAGGTTTGGTCCTCAAGATTCAGGATGCCATAAAAAAGGGTGATGAACTTGCCGGGATCCATAAACCGGGAGAGCATTATGTTGGCTTTGATGACCGTGTCTTTCACACTCTGATTTATTACCGCCTGTCCCCTTAAACAGGCTTGAAGATTCGACATCAAGAGAGCCGCGGGGGTCCCCTTGCCCGAAACGTCTGCAATGGCAATGCCCCAATGATTATCGTCTATGGGGATGAAATCGTAGTAGTCTCCCCCCACCTCCTTGGCCGGCATGGAGAGCCCCACCAGCTCTATCCCCGGGATCTTTGGATTCCCTTTGGGCAAAAGAGATTGCTGTATGCTCCGGGCAGTTCTGAGATCCTCCTCCAATACCAGAAGCTTGCGTTCCTCCTCATACAGCCGGGCATTTTCTATGGTTTGCGCGGACTGGATGGCGATGATAGACAGAAGTCTCTGGTCGTCAGAGGTAAATTCCAAGTTATCCTTTTTGTTAAAAAGACAGATGATGCCGATGATCTTATTCTTGAGAGTCAGAGGAACGGCTAAAAGCGATCTTATCTGGGCAGACTCTTTGTCTATGCCTTTGAATCTCTCGTCCTGGCTGAGGTTGTTGCTCAAAAGCGGCTTTTGGTTCTTCAACATCCAGCCCACCAGGTTGATTCCCAGTCTGTAGGGGAGCCCGGCTATGGTGGCATCGGTGACCCTCACAAAGGTTTTCAAAGGATTCACTTCCTGCTCCTTATTCATCAGCCAGATGGTCCCCTGTTCCGTTCCGATGTGCATGATGCACTTTTTCATGATCAGCTCGGTTACCTTGTCCACGCCGATAGTGGAACTGATCGCTGCTCCGATCTCGTTGAGAATGGAAAGCTCCTTCACCGCCCGCTTTAATTTCAGGTTTTCCTCGTCTAACCTATCCACCATCTTTTATCTCCCGTTTTAGAAATCCTTAATTCTGCTCCTCTATCTTTATAAACATAAACATGGGATTTTACAAGAGTTTTTTCCAAGTTTTTTTCTTTACGACCTATTTTGCTCTTAATTAGAACCGTTGATCTTTTTATCCCGGTTAACTTTCTTTTTTCGTATATTTTATGTTATGAAAATGAAAAGTGCCCGGTTAGTTACCATTCTGATTCTCGGTGTTATTGGATTAGTCCTATTCTTTTTATTTCACCCCACGGGAATTTCCCACAGGATTTCAAAAGACTCTAGCCGAGAGGAATGTATTAAAGCAGCGGAAGAATGTCTTCGGGAGAGCCAACCCGGATCCGCCATCTATCCGCTTCTTTTGGCCATCCAGAAGGACGGAAACGACTTTTTGGCTCATCTGCTTTTAGCCCAAGCTTATCTTCAAACTGATGTTTACCATCTGGCTATGGAAGAATGCCAAACCTGCCTAAAGCTTAATCCGCAAAGCCCGGAAGTAAAGGAGCTTTTGTGTCGGACCAAATTTGAACAGGGGAAAGCCGGTTGGGAAAATGAGAATCGGCTCCCCGCCATATCGGAGTTCCTGTTTGTTCTTAAAGAGAGCCCGGATCAGAAGCTTTTGGACAGCATTGCCCAGATGACCGGAGGAAGATTCAAAATCAAACGTTTGACCAGTAATCTTCTCTTTGACGATGCTCCCAGCTTTTCCCCGGACGGAAGGGAGATCCTGTACTATTCCGATACCAGTTATTATCTGGAGGATTACGGTCTTAAGAAAATCCAGCTGAAGAGGAGCCGAATCTGGGTTATGGATCTAGACGGGCAAAACCGGATTTGCCTTTCACCGGCTGGGGTATATGAGACCTCCGAGCGGTTTGCCCGCTTTTCCCACGACGGGAACTACATAGTGTACGAAAAGGAAGACTCACCTCCCCGCACCGGGGATACCAGCTTCAACTGTGACCGGGATATCTATTTGAAAAACCTAAACTCAGGTGAGGTGAGAAGATTAACCCACGATCCTACCTATGACGCGTTACCCTCCTTTTCTTTTGATGATAACACTATAATATTCTTGAGTGACCGCCCAGGTGGAGAAAGCTCCATTTATAAGCTTGATTTGAAAACGGGAGAAACCAAAAACCTCCATATGAAGGAATCGTGGAATGAAAAAATCGGCTTGTATACCCGGCCCCAGGAGATGGTACTCCCTTATTATCCCAGCTTCTCCCCGGATGGAAAGAAAATCCTGCTTCATGCCGGTTACGAGACCAGAGGAGTTTTTTTATTGGACCCGGGAAAAGAGGAATTGACCCGCCTTACTGATCGGAAGACCGATTGTTATTTCCCCTCCTTCTCCGCGGACGGGAAAAGGATCGTCTTCGTTTCCGGCCACCCAGAGGAGGAGGATTTGTTTCTGATGGATGATGACGGCACGAGCCTGATGAGATTGACCTATGACGGTGGCAGCAAAAGATACCCCACCTTTTCACCTGACGGAAAATCAATAGTTTTCTCGGCTAAACGGGAGGGGGAGCCGGATTATTATTTTGAGATATATCTTTTGCGCTTGGATCAAACCATCTCCCCAGATAAATTGGAAGAAAGGTTGATGGAGTTGGAGAAAAGAATCTCTGAGAAAGATTCTTCCATAAGATTGAAATCAGAGAACGATTGAAAGGATCATGACTTATTAACCTATCCCCCTTACATCCCCCCTCCATAAAGTGGAGAGGGGGGATATCGGAAATCCATTGGATTGGGAGCAGGGGAAAATTTAAAAGCGGATATATCATGTGGCAAAAAAGAAGAAGCGAGCTGCAGAACCAGATCCGGATGGTTAGAGATGCCATATACGACATCATAGAGATTCAAACCATCACCTATTCCCGAAAAGATATCTTCTTGAAGGCGTCTCCCTATCCTCAAATAGTCGATTGGAAGGAGAGAATGAACCAAAGACTCTCCCCTCTGGGTTATTATGCGGAGTTTGGTCCACTAGATACCTCTCCACCCTACCTCTTTTTTCTGGTGCATATCAGGAAGGAAAACAAGAGAGCCGAAAACAAAATCCCCTGGACCAACATCATCTTGTTTGCCTTGACAGTGATCACCACCCTTGTGGCCGGTGCGCTGATGGAACAGATCAATCCGCTCAGCCATCCCCTGCTTATATACAAAGGAGCCACCTTTGCCATTCCCCTGCTTTTGATTTTGCTCTTTCATGAGTTCGGACATTATGTCGAGTCGAGAAAAAGCGGGATCAAAGTCAGCCTCCCCTATTTTATTCCCGGTCCCCCTCTTTTGGGAACCTTTGGAGCGGTGATCCGATCCAAATCGCCTTTTAAAAACCGGAGGGATCTTGTGGATGTCGGAGCGGCGGGTCCCATAGCAGGTTTTGTCGTCGCTGTTATCGCGGTGGTGGTGGGTCTATCCCATTCCCAGGTAGTCCCAGAGATTCCCGGCGAAGGGTTTACTCTTGGGGAGTCGTTGATATTCAAACTCCTGTCCTGGGTGGTGTTGAAAAATACCCCCCAGGGACATACCCTGGTCTTAAGCCCCATTGCCTTTGCAGGGTGGGCGGGAATATTGGTCACCATGCTCAATCTTCTCCCCATCGGACAACTGGATGGTGGTCACATCGTCTATGCATTATTAGGAAAAGCCCAGCGCAAGATCGCACTTTTGGCAACATTGGCTTTAATTCCGCTGGGATATTTTCTCTGGTTTGGCTGGTACGTTTGGCTGGTGTTGGTGTTGTTGATCAAGATCAGCCACCCCCCGACTTTGAATGACGAACTTCCGCTGGATCCCAAGCGCAAGGTGATCGGCTGGCTGGCAATGGTCATCTTCGTACTCTCCTTCACTCCGGTCCCTCTAAAGTAAAGTAATGAATTCTGTGCAGTGTCAAACTTCAGCTTGCCCTCAATCGTTTGCGAATATTAATGCTTTTAGATGGTTCACCTAAAGGTGAACACTCCAATGGTTACCAAAGTATTTTATCTGGTATTGAATAAAATATGCTTGACAATGCTGGCTGGAGAAATAAACTTAAGAAAAAGGGAATATAATTTAATAGCTGGAAGGAGGTGAAAGTTAGTGAAAAAAATATTTATGTCTTCTTTGGTTTTAGCCAGTATCGTCTTATTGACCATACTCACCGGTTGCAGCCGGGAGAGCGCGGTAAAACAGATGATGGCTGATCCACAGATGTCCGCGATGATCATGCAGCAGATGTGGGATACACCCGCAACCAAAGCCAAGCTGGTCGAAATGGTGGAAAACGATCCGGAGAGCATGAATCAGATAAGAGGATCTTTGGTGAAGGACGCGGCTAAAGCTGCAGAGATGATGGATCTTATGCTCGCCCAGGAGAACCTGAAGGGTATGATAACGGAAAAAACCATGGAGTTGCATCAGGTCAAAAAATAAACCTAAAATAAAAACCGAAAATGTGGTTTTGATTAAGCCTGCATGATCCCCATAGGGTGGTGCAGGCTTTTGCTTCCGACGGAAGTATGGACTAAAAGGATTTGCCCGCCTGGAACTGTTTCGAATTTTAAAAACGCAATATCAAGGTAGTATTCTAAGCTCAACCTAAATCACTTCTTTCTTGATTTTCTTCTGTTCTCACAATCCTTGTCGCAGTCATCACAGTCACCTTCACAGGGTTCGACGTGGATGGAAATCTTCGATTCTCCCAGACTGTTTTTGATGTGATGCTCTAAATGATCGCAAAGCTTGTGCGCATCCTCGATCTTCACGTCCTTGGGCATCACTAAATGAAGATTGATTAATCTGGAATCGCTTGAGCGGGTAAAAGCTAAATCGTGAAATTCCACAAATTCGTTAAAATGCTGATTCAATATATCCGCTACTATCTTCTTCTCATCCCGTCCCCCTTTCAAAATCTCCGCTTTCCCTTTCAAGAATCCCCCACCCTCATCCGGCTCGGTATGGACGATCACGTCCGAATTGGGTAGAAGAGAAGCGATCTTGTCCTCTATCTGCATGGTTATCCGGTGTGCATTTTCTAAAGAGCTATCTTTTGCTATGCGGATATTCATATCCAAAAAATAGTGGTTCCCGGCTTTTCTGAGTCTTAATCTGGAGACGGAGCTGATTTCGGGAATCCCCTCCACCACCTCCCTGACCTTTTGCTCCAATCCCTCAGGTGCCCGGTCCAGGAGGATATCCGCCGTTCTTTTGCACAATCTGATTGAAGCATAAATCACCAATGCCGCCACGCCCAGAGCCGCCAAAGGGTCAGCTATCGGAAATCCGAGCTTGACGAAGATCAAACCCAGGATGACCACCGAGGAACTGTAAATGTCGCTTCGGAAATGAAGAGCATCCGCCTCCAGAGCCTGACTGTGGTACTTCTTGGCTACCCTGGAAAGAACCGTAGATCTGGAGAAATCGACTAATATAGCAAAAAACATCACCGCGAAACTGACCGGGGTAACCTGGATTTCCACCGATTTGAAGATCAGGCGTTTGAATGATTCGAGGATTATCCAACCGCAGGTGATCAAGAGGAGAATGGCTTCAATCAAAGCCGAGAAATTCTCAAACTTGCCGTGTCCGTAATGATGACCCTCATCCGCCGGTTTGTCCGAAACCTTCACCGTAAAATAGGTGATGGTCGCTGCTCCCAGATCAAAAGCGGAATGAGCTGCTTCAGACAGTATCCCCAGGCTCTGTGTAATCAATCCCACCACTAATTTGGTGAGGGTCAAAAAAACAGCGGCTAAAAGAGAGCTGAATGCCACCCTCACCTTTTCCTGGGTGCTTTTATCTGTAAGTTGAGTCATTATGGTTGCGCTTATATGCTTTTGGTAATAATTTATTTATAAGTTCTACCGTTGATTAATCTGTGGTAATGTTTGCGTAAATATCCATCAGATCCTATTTTTAGAACTAGCTTGATAGCTGATAGTCCTAAATAACTTACCCCTCCGATAAGAATCCCTAATCCAGAAATCAGGTGATCGACCCAGCTTAAGGGAATTGCCATAAGAAGGAAAAAGGTACTTCCCTGCTCCCGGAAAAACCGGAATAATGTATAGTTGACGATCGAGTATGCCAAAGCGGAAAGTCCAGTGAGTACTATAAAATGTTTATTGAAAAAGCTAAGGGCCAGTGAGACGAGCAGAATAACGGAGATAAAAATAGAAAACAGAAAAGCCGGATAGATATTGGCTATTCTAAGTTTCTTGACCACCCGGGGAATCATCTTTTTTTGTGCTGCCAGCTGGAACCAGCCCCGGCTGCGCTTGAAATCGTTGCGCAGAAGACCCCAAAAAGTATATGGCTGAAGGTGTGTCACTTCCAATTCCTTATCTAAAAGTATCTTCTTACCGGCTGCTTTGAGTCGTCCACCAAACTCCAGATCTCCCCCACCCCTTCCGGTGAGAAAACCGGCATCAAATCCCTTCAATTCGAAGAACACCTCCCTTTTGACCGCTCCCATCCCGTAGATAAACCAATCGGAATCTCTGGGGGATTGCATGTAGCTATGATACATCCAGAGATTTTTGTAACGGGTAACCGCACTCTCGGTTTCTGTTTTTAGACCGCAGACACCCGAGATGGCCTCGTATAGATTCTGCGAAAAATGTTGGTGAATTCGAAAAAGCGTATCCGGCTGAATGAGCATGTCACAATCCAAAAATACCAGGATGTCCCCTTTTGATTGCTCCGCTCCTTTATTACGGGCATACCATGCACCCTGGTGTTGATTTATCCGGACGGTTCTAAATCCAAACTCAACGACCAAATCCGAGCAATCCTGAAGGGAACAGTCGTCCACCACGATCACCTCATATTCGGGGTATTCGGACTGTTTGATCGAAGCCAGACAGCGCCTTAAGGTTTCCCGGCGATCCTTAACCGGTATGATCACGGAGATGAACAATCATTCCTCCAGAGGAGTTGATAATCGCTCTATAACATAAATCAATTCACCTTGAGGGTCAAGCAAATAGAACCGGATTAATAGTATACGTCCAGCCTATAAAAGATCAATTCAACGGGATTAGATTTATTAAGATGAGGAATCAGTATCTAAAGGCAAGGGTGGACTGAGAAAAAATCGTGACCAGATTCCCATGCCGGCTTCAATTCTTCAGTTCCACTGACGGTACTTCTTCTTTCTGTGAATCTGCAGGTATTTCGATTTTCGCCGAAGGTTTGATTATAAAAGAACCTAAGCAGCCCAGGACTCCTCGAATGACTCCGAAACCGGCTACCAGATGGTCGACAAAACTCAAGGGGATGGCTTTGAGCAAAAAGCCGGTACCGCCTCTTTTGCGGAAAAAACGAAACAGCGGATAATTAATCATCGAATATGCTAAGAGGGAGGAGACGATCAGGTAGAGAGAAATATTCCAGAAGGGGAGCAATAACAGTGAAAGGAAAAAGATCAAGGATAGAATTACCGAGATTATGAAAGCAGGATAGATATTGGCGATTCTCAGTTTTTTAAGCACGTAGGGGAGCAGCCTATTCCGAACTGCAAACCGAAACCACCCTTTTCCCCTGGAGTAATCATTTCGCAGAAGGCTCCAGAGGGTAAAACGTTTTAGATGTGTTCCCTGTATTTTGGTGTCCAGACAGATCTTCTGCCCGGCCAACTTGAGTCGCCTTCCGAATTCTAAATCCCCTCCTCCATACTTGGTCTGAAAGATGGTGCCGAATCCTTTCAATCCGAAAAAGATATCCCTTTTGACTGCCCCGATGGAGGAAATCCAGAAGTCAAAATCCTTGGGGGAATTGACATAGCTGTAATACATCCACAGATGCTTGTAACGGGATGCCATGCTTCTATCCTGCGATTCTGGCGAACAGACCCCGGAGATGGCGGCATAGTGATCCTTACAAAAATGTTGGTGAATCTTCTCCAAAGCATCGGGGTGAATCACCATATCGCAGTCGGTGAATACCAGAATGTCACCGGTGGAAGATTCAGCTCCTTTGTTCCTGGCATTCTCTGCCTCCCTTGGTTTATCCATCCTCATCCACTTGAAACCAAACGATTTCACAATCTCCGAGCAATCCTCCTTAGAATAATCATCCACCACGATGACCTCTGTTGGGGGGAGGGAGGAGGCTTTAAGAGAGCTTAAGCACCGCTTTAGAGTTTCATTCCCGTCCCGAATCGGAATGATAACCGAGATATCCAATCTTTCCTCCGGTGAAATTTGCGTACGCTGAAACGAAACATAAACTTGCCTTACAATTTTGTCAAGGAATTTAGACTGACTGAAACGAAAAATCTTAAGCAAGAGATAGACTCTTCTTCCTGAATTAGGCTTGACCTGGATGGTAACGCAGCTTATCTTAGCCGAAACTTAATTCAGTTCAACTTGAATGCCAAAAAAAGAAACGAAAAAACCGAAATCAAAAAGCGCAGTCCCCGAAGGTAACTTCAAATATATATTCCTACCGTTGGCTTTGTTGTTGGTCATCTTGCACTTGGTGCCGATGTACTGGTGGTCACTGAATCTCTGGGGCATTCATTCCCTTTATTTTTTTCCCCACTGGCTGGGTTGGATTCTGACTTTTATAGCATTCGGATTTTTTATCCCACCGGTAAACGATTTTTTGCTCAAGCTTTTTGATTCACTTCTCGGTTTCTTGCGGAAAATTCCCTCACAAATTGGGAAACGTCAACTTTTTCTTTTAGCTGGTATTTTTTCCTTACCCATATTCTGGCTTCTCAAAACCAAGCTTTTCCTTCTGGGGGATGGCTATCTTAAAATATCCGAGGTCGGTTCCGGGAGGCTCACCTTCACCGAGCCGTTGGATGGAATCATTCATCATCAGTTCTACCTTTTTTTGAATCTTCTCCGTCCCGGCATAGATCCCTCTTTTTCTTATACCATCTTAAGCGTGTTGTGCGGAGGGATATTCGTTTTCCTGATTCTTCAACTGTCCGATTTGTTGGGTGAGACCGCTTTCAACAAAATTCTGATCTTCTCCTCTGTGGTCACCTTGGGTTCAATTGAGCTGTTTTTTGGTTATGTGGAAAGCTATACCATACTCCTGGTGGGTTTAACCCTTTTTATTCTGCTATCGCTCCTTTATCTCAGAGATAAGATTAACATAATCTTCGTTTTCCTGGTCCTCTGTTTCAGTATTGGTGTTCACGTTTCCGCCATTGTTCTAATACCCGCGCTTTTTTACGTGATGTTTTGGAAATGGGAAAAAACAAGGAGAAGATTTTTTGACCTTTTCTCCGTCACATCCTTACTGGGGTGTCTGGCTATCACATCAGCTGCCATCTGGAAAGTTTTTCTCATGGAGGGTGAAGGGAATAGGTTCGGCCAATTCATCCCCTTGTTCTCTTCTAGCGGCAACAAATTCACCCTGTTTAGCCCAGCCCATATAGGGGAAATGATCAATCAGCTTCTTTTAGTCTCGCCGGTGGGGATTCTTTTATTTTTGTTCTTTCTTTTCTTCGCGATAAAATTCAAATCCTTCCGGGATCCCTTTTTGAATTTTCTTTTAATCTCCAGCCTGGCGGGTTTGTTTCTTATTTTTGTCTATAATGCTCACCTGGGAGTAGCCGACTGGGACCTAAGATCACTCCCCGGGATTTTCATCTCCCTTCTGGGGATGCTTTTGTTCCTAAAATGGGGAAGTCGCTGGACCGGATTCAAAAACTATGGACTGATCCTGATCGCAGTCAGCTTTTTTCACCTAATCCCCTGGATCTTATTGAACGCTGATACCCAGATGAGCCTGGATAGGTATGTTATGTCCACCCTGCACGATCCACATCTTTTATATGTCAGGGGCGGAGGCACCTGGAGAGCGGGAAGGGTGGTGGTTCAAGCCGGCTTTCCGGAAAGAGCCATCGAGTTGCTTAAACAGGGGATTGAAAGAGAGCCAGAGGAGATCGGAAATTATTCCTACCTGGCGGTGATCCTCTCGGGTCAGAAGAGATGGGACGAATCCATAGATTACCTTCAAAAAGCCATTAAGGTAGAACCTCAGAGCAGAATCATCCGGTCCCATCTGGCTAGAATTTATTTAATCAAAGGGGAATTGGAGAAAGCCATTCTATCACTGGGCGATGCACAATTGGCTCAACCATCGGATTCCATTCTAGTGCTCGACCTGGCCAAACCTTTGATCAAAGGTAATCGACTTCAGGAGGCAAAGCAGATCCTGCAAAATTATCTTGACAAGAACAAAGGCACTGCCACTTTGCATGGTCTTTTGGGGATGATTTTATTAATGCAAAAAGATAAAACAGGCGCCCAAACAGAATGGGAGGAAGCGTTAAGACTTAACCCCAATGAACCTGTTTCTCAAAAGGGGATGAAGGAGCTTGAGAAAATTAGAGCGAAGTAGTCTTTATATTGAATGACTATCAGGTAAAAATGGTTGCGGTTGCGGTTGCGGTTATGTATCTCAAATCGGTAAGGTTAATCGGTTATGAAGTAAATTCAAAAACGAAACCGTTACACACAAACCAATACAAACTCAGCCGCAATCAATAAACGATGAATCGTAGGTCGAAGAAGGGCGAAGCCCTATACAACATTTATCTAAAGACCCGAAACACAAAAACCAATAAAGGGATAATAAAAAGAACGATCAAAATCACCGCCACCCAGGTGAAAACCCGGTGATGGCTCATTCTCCGCGGGAATTCGTAGCCGCAGATAGGACAATTCTCGTTTTCTTTTTCGACTTCCACTGCACAATTGGGGCATTCTTTTTTCATCAGTTATTGATTTGTAATTTGGAGTCCCTTCGGGTCGCATAAATGCGACCCCTACATTCGTGCATTCACGATCTATAGGGGCTTGATTCATCAAGACCGTTTTTCTCGGGTCGGATGAAACCGACCCCTACCAATGCTATTTGATTCGAAGGATTTTTGTAATCACTCCCGACGAATGGTCATGATGGTGAGATCGTCATCCCATTCCGCACTTCCATGAAAATCCCGCAGGTCTTTTATGCAAGCGCTGATGATCTCATCCGGTGTGAGTTTGTAAAAACCACCAGCAAGCTTCAGAAGCTTTTCCGTTCCGTACTCCATCCCCTTCGAGTCTTTTGTCTCGGACAACCCGTCGCTGTAAAGAAAAAGAATTTGACCGGGATTTAATTTGACCGTATGAATGGGGAACTGTTCATCGCAGAACACACCCACCGGAAGACCGGTAGCTCCCATCTGCGTGACTTTGTCCCGATTGACGACAAGAAACGGCAGATGACCGGCATTGCATATCTCTATCTCTCCGGTAGTTTGGGCTTTACCGATTACCAAAGTGGCGTATTGAGTGGGGAGTGTGCTTTCGCAGAATATCCGACTCGCCCGCTCCATGATCTTTCCCAAAGGCAGCTCAAAAGAGACCAAGGTGCGAAACATGGCATGGAGATGCGCCATGAGCATGGATGCTGCTACTCCTTTGCCCGAGACATCGCCCAATACGAAATATAGCTGTCTATTTTCGGAATAGAGAAGATCGCAGTAATCACCACTTACCAAACCAGAAGGTTGATAATAGTATGAAATCTTCCAGGAACCGAATTGAACGTTTTGCTTGGGCAGAAGTCCTTTCTGGATTTTGGATGCAAGCTGAAGATCGTCTTCCAGCGCGCGCTGTTGAGACACCGTGAGATGATCGAGACAGAACTGAGCCAAAGGATCGGCCAAGAGCCTTTCGGCTTCGATCGGCTCATGGCAGACCTGGCACAGCCCATAGGTTCCATTGTCTATTCGTTCTAAGGCAGAATCGACCTCATCAATCAGCCGGGCAATGTCCGGAATCTCTTTGGTCTCCTCGGATGCAGCCTCAAGTTTCTGCCGTCTGTCCATCAACTGCTTGCGTAAAATATCATTCGTAACTGTACTCATATTCACTTCCTCATTCGAATTATATGCCGTTGTATAAAGCTATTTAACCTTGTATCTATCTTTTTGGTCAAACAAGGTTAAATCTTTGTAACCTTTTTTTATTCTCGCGCCGTGTTTGACACCTTTGGGAATAAAGTACGTATCTCCTCGTTTGAAAGTTGCTTTCTTGCCGTCGATGGTTAATTCGATCTCGCCATCCAAAACAACTCCCCACTGTCCCTCGTGTGAGTGTTCCGGAACCTCTACATCTTGATCGAAACTCATAAAAACAAACTGCTGGTCTTGGCTTTGAAAGAGATGTGAATGTACACCTTCGATAGGAATATCCGCTTCGGGTAGTTTGGTTATCATTTCTGGAAAGAAAATATCCTTTGGCATTTCTCAAATCCTTGTTGGTTTAAGTTTTTTGAGTCGGATGAATCCTACCTCTACAATCAAAACTTATTCAGCGAGGATGTGTTATTATCATCGCTAACTTCCCTCCTGTGGATGTCGAAGACTCATCTGGTATGACATCTACAAGGAGCATAAAACCAGTTCATGGGAAAAGTTTAGTTAGAACAAACATCACAACCGCACCGATAATAGCACCTATCGCAGCAGCCACTAGAGTTGAAGCGTTCCTTTTAAACCAGTTTTCTTTGACTTCTCTTAGATAAATAATGTTCGAAGAAACATTACACTTCTCACAAACGCAGGAGAGTATATAAAAAATGGCGGCCAAAATCATGAATCCTACTCCCACAATCTTGTTGACTAATGCCACTAGCACAATTGCGACAGCTACCATAACTGACCATAGAAAAAGTCCACCGAATCTAGCAATAAAGTATCTAGTGCTGGCCTGCCTTAAACGTAGGAAATTTTTTATTTGCTCACTTTTACCTTCCACCCAGATTTCATCATTACCTACAACTTCTATAGAAGTCCTCCCAGAGGAAAAATGAACAGTAGCAGATCTATATTCGTATAATGGAGCAAGAGTAGCACTACAGATTATATTTAGATCGTGCAAAATAGAAGGAACAGAACTATCTGCGGAGAGTTCATTCAAACCTTCTTTCGTTATATATCTATCCCCCGATGTGAGTGAAAAAGTTACATCAGATTTATTCGTAATTCCTTCAGCTATGCAGGCACCCAGTTCATCCAAGTCTTTCCTGTTGAGTTTGTAACCTTTTAGCTTAGTATACTTGAGTATATGACTCATATATTATCAAACCACCTTCAAACTTAATCATTCTTACGATAACATGCACAAAGAGCATAATCCTCAACAATAAATTCTACCATTGGGTTTTGAGGATTTTTCCTTTAAACTCAAAACACCAGACTCATTTCTAGTTACGTCATCCACAAGCTCCTATCCAGACTCCGGTATTGAATGGCTTCACTGATATGGTGCGGTTGGATGTTAGGAAGGTTTTCCAAGTCCGCAATGGTGCGTGAAACTTTCAAAATGCGGTCGTAAGCGCGGGCAGAAAGACCTAAGCGGGTAATCGCCTGGCGCAATAGCTCTTTGGAGTCTTCATCGATGGGACAATATTTTCTGATCTCCTTGGATTCCATGTGCGCATTGCAGAAGATGTGCTTTTCACCCTTGAATCTCTCCAATTGAACCTTCCGGGCGACATTGACTCTTCCTCGAATCGCGGAAGAATGCTCACCGGTAGGTTGTCCGGAAAGCTCCTTGAACTTCACTGATGGGACTTCGATATGAATGTCTATCCGGTCCAAGAGAGGTCCGGAGATACGGGACATGTATTTTTGAATCTGTATCGGCGTGCAGGAACATTCGTGCTGGGTGTCACCGTGATAACCGCAGGGACATGGGTTCATCGCTCCGGCTAACATGAACTGCGCCGGATAAGTCAAAGACATCGCTGCGCGGGAGATGGTCACTCTTCCGTCCTCCATCGGTTGCCTTAACACTTCCAGAACATCTTTGTGAAATTCGGGCATCTCATCCAAAAATAAAACTCCGTGATGAGCCAAACTGACTTCTCCGGGACGCGGAATTCGCCCGCCACCGATCAATCCCGCATCGCTGATGGTATGATGAGGAGACCGGTATGGTCTGGTGGCGATCAGCGCTGTGTCGGGTGGAAGAAGCCCTGCCACCGAATGAATCTTGGTGGTTTGAAGTGCTTCATCCAAAGTCAAATTGGGAAGTATGGAAGGAAGCCGTCTTGCCAGCATGGTCTTGCCTGAGCCGGGTGGACCGATCAGAATGATGTTGTGCCCGCCGGCTGCTGCCACCTCCAAAGCCCTTTTGGCATGCTCCTGACCTTTCACATCCGCGAAATCGATCTGGTAGGACAAGGCTTTTTCAAAAACATCGGCTATGTCGATTTCGAACGGTTGGATGGTGTCGCCATTTTCAAGAAAATTTATGGCATGATTCAGCGATTCCACCGGATAGATCTTCAAGCCCGTTGCCATTGCCGCTTCCTTTGCGTTCTCTTTGGGGAGGATTAATCCTTTTAGGTTATCGCATCCGCGGGCATGAAGCGCCATGCATAAGGCTCCGCGAATAGGTCTTAAACCACCGTCTAAAGAAAGCTCGCCTAAAATAACATAGTCGTCGAAATTCTCCCTGGCAACCTGTCCGGTGGTGGCTAAAATTCCGATGGCGATGGGAAGATCGAAAGCAGAACCCTCCTTCCTCACGTCGGCGGGTGCTAAATTTATGGTCACTTTTTGATTGGGAAAGCGGAAGCCGGAGTTTTTGATGGCAGACATAACCCGCTCCTTGCTCTCCTTCACCGCTTCGTTGGGCAAACCAACGGTGGCGAAGGCAGGAAGCATTGGCGTAATATCCGCTTCCACCTCGACGATGTAAGCATCAATGCCTAAGACTGCGCTGGAAAGAACTTTGGCTGACATAGTCTGGTAAATTTAAATGTTAACGTTTAAAAACCACCCCTCACCCTAACTCTCTCCCCGGAGGGGAGAGGGATTATTATAATAGACATATGAATTTAAATTTCAAATGCCCAGGCACAATAATATTCATCCGGATGATCATCCGGGGGACAGGATATGCAAGTGGTGCGTATATGCGGGTCTATGGTTTTGGCGAAATTACCGTATTCAACGATCCCGATGGATTTGCAGGGGAAATCCGCAAGGCCTTTCGATTTTCGTGCTGATTGCACCCGGCAGTCGTTCATCAGGAAGACGAAACGGTTGGGGGTTTCCTCGATAATCTCCTGTTTGTTCAGTCGGCTGTATAAACGATAGCCCAAAGCTTTTTTCAAACCCTCCAGACCGCTCCCTTTAGGGATGTTGTGCCGTTTCATTATTCTTTCAGCTTCGATGACGGTGAATTTCTCCCACGCCTGCCGGTCCAACTCCATGGCAGTTTCTATACCGAATTTCTTCTCCACTGCCAAAAACCATAATCCATCGTGTGCCAGCCAGTTTTTGGCAAAATCATCCAGCATCCCGATCAGCTGCTCGCGGGAAAGATCATCGAGATTGCTCATGTTTTATCCTATGTGGATCAGTTGTATCCCAGAAAGCTAATTAAAAATTCAAAGAGAAAAATGCAAAACTGCAATTCAAAGTTCAAAATTATTTACAGTTTTCTTTTTTGAATTTTGCACTTTGAATTTTGAATTTTTATTATTTCCCCCTCACCTTTATCCTCTCCCCCAAGGGGAAGAGGAGTGGCGCCATTCGTCAGACAGTTACCTTGTAGACGATGTCGCTGTCCCGCACCACATCCTTCACCTTGATCCCGATGGAATCTCCCGCCTTAGCGGTGGGAACGGATTGGTGTTCAATCTGCATGGAATCCACCGATTGGGTGAAATCGGTGGTGTGTCCCTTGATGTGAATAGTATCCCCTACCGAAAGCGAACCCTTGGTTATCTCTATGGCAGCCACCCCGATTTTTTTGAAATAATCCGATATTTTTCCAACTTCCTCCTCTGGCATATTCCCCTCCTTGAGGAAAAGAGAGTTGATAGGTTATGTTGCCTAACGTCCAAGCCTCCGCAGATGATTTTTTTATTAATATAGAAACGAAGGGGATGAAAGCAAGAGAAATTTGATTTTTTTATCCGGCTGCTTTCGCCGTTGAGATTTCGTTAGTTTAATCGGAAGTAGTAGGGGAATGTGAAGCTTCAGTTTGATTTTCCTTTAAGATATTTTAAGAGCGGATCTTACCTGGGGATTAGGGGGTAACCATCTCTACAGTATTTACATTTAATCATCTCTGCCAATCATTCAATTTCCGGACATATTCCTCCATCAGCTTTTCCGCCTCCTCCTTTTTAATCGCCTCGCTCAGGATATGAAAAGATGCTTTGGTACGATCGGGCATCACCAGCACCCAGGCATCCTTCTCCAAAACCCTCACCCCGTCGATCAGTTCCCGATTGCTGCTTTCGGTGTATTTAAAAAGCTTCCTCATCACCTGGCCTTTCTTTCCCCAAGAACAGGGGACAGTTTGCCTGAGCATATGGTATCGATCCAATTCCCTTCTCAGATTAGCCATGCTTCGTTTGATCGGAGGATGAGCGGAACCATTCTGGGCTAATAGCTCCATAATTTTCGCCACGTCAAACATGGCGTCTGCCCCCAATTGGAATCCGGGGAAGATAAAACCTCCCTTGGTCCCTCCCACATAGTCGACCTTCAGGTGGGAAAGGGCATCCATCATGGCTAAATGATCGTTCCTTACCCGGATCACCTTCACCCCGTATTCGGATGCGATTTTCTCCACCCCCATGGAAGCCACTACCGGTACCGCAATCTGGCGGGCAGGGGTGGAGCCGAGGAAGAGAGAGGTGACTATCAAAAGAAATATATCCGGGGGGATGAATTCCCCCTCCTCGTCTATGACGTGAAGTTTCTCCGCTCCGGGATCGAACAAAAATCCCACGTCCGCCTGTACCGATTTGACGATGGAGGCAAGCTGACGGATGGAGGAGGTCAACTCCTCGTCGCTTCGGGAGAGTTTTTTGGGATCGAGATAAGCATTCAGGGAGATGACCTCGCACCCCAAGGAACCGATGATGGAGGGAAATATCTCGCACGCCCCCCCGTTGGAGTAATCCACCACCACCTTGAAGTGGGCTTTTCTGATTTTGGCCGAATCGATGACTTTAAGAAAATCCTCCCGATAGGATTCAATTACCCGCTGGGGAAAATCCAGATTCCCGATCTCCTCCGGACCGGCTCTCATGAAATCCTCCCGGAAGAAAAGCCTCTCCACCGATTTGGTCTTGGAAGTGGGCAGGTCCTGCCCCCCGCCGACGAAGAAGACTATGTCGATCTGTTTTTGATCCTGAGGAGACCTGCGGGTATGGATCCCCCCCTGTTCCCTTCCGAACTTCAGCTCATAGCGCACAACCGGTATGGGAAGAGTCCGCAGGTCGTGCACGTTCACTCCCGCGGAGAGAAGCCCGCAGATCAAAGCCCGGTTGATCATTCGGGAAGCCCCTCCGGCATCCCGGCTGGTCACGACGGTGCTGTTCTTGCCCAGCATGGCGCCGTATGCTGCTCCCAATTTGACCGCGAATTCCGGGGTCAGCTCCAAATTTCCCACCCCCATCACCTTGGAGTCGGTGAAAAGCTCCCGGTTCCACCTCTCCCCCCACACCAAGCTGGATGAGAGGATGGAGCCGGCTTCCACCGTCTTTCCCGGCCAGACCCTCACGTTGGCTTTGATCTTGGCTCCCTTTTCAATAAGGCAGTTCTCGCTGATGATGGCATTCTCGAAAACGATCGTCTCCTCCTCGATTTTGGTATCGTTGGCCACTATCGCTTCGGTTAAGATGCTGCGTTTCCCCACCGAGGAACCGCTCCAGATCACGCAGCGATCCAGATTGACGTCCTCTTCTATCCTCACGTTGTCTCCCAGAACCGAGTTGAACAGAAAGGAACCCGAACCTATCCTGGCGTTGTGTCCGATGACAACCGACCCTTTAAACTCGGCATTCTCCCCCACCTCCACGTTCTTCCCCACCCAGATGTTAGCATGCTCCCGATGAAGCAGGTTACCCCCGATGTCTATCTTCACCCTTCCCTCGAGGATGTCCTGATGCGCCAGAAAGTAATCCTCTAAGTTTCCCACGTCCCTCCAGTAATCCGGGGTAACGAATCCAAAAAGCCTTTGACCGGTAGAAAGCATGTGAGGGAATAGATTTTTGCTGAAATCGAAATCCTTTTTTGCGGGTATCTGCGCCAGCACCTCCGGTTCCAGGACGTATATGCCGGTATTGACCGTATCGCTGAATACCTCCCCCCAGGTGGGTTTTTCCAAAAACCGGGAAATCCTCCCGTCATCCTGGGTGATCACCACCCCGTAGGATAAGGGGTTCTCCATCCGAGCCAGGACCATGGTGGCCTTGGCCTGATTTCCCTGATGGAAATCAATAGCCGACTTAAGATCAATGTCGGTCAGCACGTCTGCTGATATCACCAGAAAACTTTCGTTCAAAAGCCCCTCCGCATTCTTGACCGCTCCCGCGGTTCCAAAATCGTCTTCCGACTGAACGTATTCGATCTTCACCCCGAATCCCGATCCGTCCCCGAAATAGTTTCTTATCGTTTCCGCCTGGAAATACAGCAGCATCACCAAATCGACCAGCCCGTGATGTTTCAGAAGATTGACGATATGTTCCATCATGGGTTTGTTGACCATTTGCACCATGGGTTTGGGCAGGCTGCAGGACAATGGTCTTAAGCGCGTCCCAAAACCACCCGCCATAATCACTGCTTTCATCAATTTATCTCCACAAAAGATTTATTTATACTTTGGAAATCACATCCGGAAAAACTCGAATGATGTCACCAAAATTTATATACGGATAGTGCTGAATGTTAGACTTCTTGCAGAATTCACGTAAATCGTTTTTGGCGAAGACAAAATCGGCCTCCCCCACCGCGCATTTATCGGATAATCCGTCACCGATATATATCACCTTTTTGTTCTTTACTTTTAATCTTCTTAGATGATACTTCTTGCAATTCCCGCAGTTTCCGCATCCCCTCTCAAAGAAGGGAAACTTAAGACTCAACTCTTTATTTTTGAAACTGAGGATATTGGAATAGAAAGGTACTTCATTTAGACCGTATTTTTTCAAAATCAGTTCTATGTATAAATCGAGTCCGTCACTTAGAATCACCAATCTGAGGTTCTCTCTTTTACAGTAATCGACAAAAGCAGGGAATTTTACATCTATTTTTTGCCGAAGGGCGAATTTTTTCAGCTCCGCTTCGGTGATCTTTATCAGCTGACATTCCCTCTCCAGGCATTCCTTAGAGCTGATTTTCCCCTTAACCCACCGGGAGACTATCTTTTGGCTCTCGTTCTTCGAGTAGGTGTTGAATAAAGCTGCTCCCACGTCCTTTTGAGTGATGGTTCCGTCGAAATCGACCAAAACTAAGACATCCCTTGGCTCTCCCATAATCTTAAGATACGAATAAGCCGACGGTTGGAGCAAGGATTATGATTTTTTACCGGGGATGATAAAATCATCCTGCTTTGATTTTGGCATCAGAAAAAAGTCGGTATAATGGTAAACAAAAGTATCAGCATGATTCCGAAGGAGATCAGGGCATATTTGTAGTCCTTTTCCCACAGAAAGGAAAAACCCGCCACCACCACTCGCAGGAAAGGAGTGAACATCATCACCAGAATACCGCAACTGATGATGCTGGTCGGCTCTCCTTTAAAAAAATGCGAGACGAGGATTGAAAAAGAAAGGCGAGGTAGTCTGGATAGGTAACCCTCAGGGTAACCCTGAATGAACAACATCCCCAATCCCAGGATCAATACCACTGCTGCGGAGTAAGAACCGATCATAAGGATATTGCTCACATAGGAAAAAACCTTTTCTTTCTTATCTTGCATGAGTTCTTTCCCTTCCTCAATTCACAATATGGAGAAGCAGTTTGAGATATAGAATTTAACAAATAAACTAAAATAAAAGATGAATCTCCAATACTTTAAAGATCATCTCGAAAGCCACGTACAACAAAACCAAAGCCAGTACTTTCTTAATCCAGTCGGTTTTCACCCGAGGGAAAATATGAGAGCCGAAAGTTGCTCCCAGGAATACCCCCAGCATGGTCGGTCCGGCAACCAAGGGATTGACGTCCCCTCGGAAGAAATAGATGAATGCGCTGGCCGAGGCGGTAACCCCGATCATGAAATTGCTGGTAGCAACAGCGATCTTGAGCGGCACGCCCATGTAAAGATACATCACCGGAACTTTTATTATCCCGCCCCCTACTCCCAATAGCCCTGAAACGTTCCCTGCAAAAAACGAAGCTCCCAGGCCTAAGGGGAGGCGTACTATCTTGTAGTCTGGAAGTACCGCCCCTGCAAATGATTTAGAAGATGCCAACTCGTCGGAATTTTTAGATTCCTCTCTCTTGCGAAACATGGTCACGGCGGTGTAAATCAAAAGAAAGGAAAAAAGGATCGACAAAGCTTTTGGACTTATGATGCCGGCCATGATTCCGCCAGCGATAGCTCCCAAGGTTGTTGCTAGTTCCAGGGTCATCCCCAACCTTATGTCCGAAAGATGTTTCTTGACATATAGACTTGCCGCCCCCGAAGAGGTGGCGATCACGCACACCAAAGAAGCACCGATGGCTTCCCGCATAGGGACACCGAAGATGAGATTCAACATGGGGATGATCAGCACTCCTCCTCCTAATCCCAAGACCGATCCCCACAGCCCGGCAAACATGCCCCCCAAAATCATAAACAGAAAATCAGACATTCTACTTACGGTTTATATTTTTTTCTATCCCTCTGTATACTTCAAGGTAACTCCTATCACTTCCGAAAATGTCAAAAATCCCGATGCTGGCTGGGGAAAAAGAATACTCACAGGGAAAGCGGTTTTACTGATCACTTTGCCGAAAGCAGTGTTTTGTACTCCTCCGGATGAGATAAAATCTGAATAGCTTTGATGATCTGCGGTTGGTCTTTGAGCCATACCTCTTCATATTTGGCATTCTGTCCGTAGAGTTTGGTCAGGATATTCTCTTTTATTTCCGATTTGATATAAGCTTCGGATTTTCGATAATCGCTCTCCTTTTCGGATTCTATCAGCTTCCCCAGTTCCCTTATCTTCTGGTTTACCGCCTCCGATCTCCCCTCTCCCTTTATCGCTTCCTTTAACTTATCCAGCTCCAGCTCGGATGAGGTCTGGTAACTGAAGTTTTTGTCTTTCACGAATTGCATAAATTCGTTTAATATCTTATCATCCACCTCAAAATCTTTGGATAGATGGGGATGGGTGGAGGTGTAATGGACGGCAAAGTCAAAGAAGGTGAGCTTGGCTAAAAGATTATATTCCAGAGGAGACAGATCCGGATAGGGGACGTAGACATCGGGTGCGATACCGCCATCGCCGTAAACCACCCGCCCTCCTTGGGTGAAATATCTCTGTTTTACCTGTACCGAATCCGATTTCACGCTGTCTGGTTCTATCGACTCTTTTGTCTCGCTGGAGTCGTTTTTCAAATCTTCCGGTTTTTGAATGCATCTGCCCGATGGGGTATAATATTTGGCGGTGGTCAGCTTTAGACCGGTCCCGTCTGCCAAATTGAATATGGTCTGCACCAATCCCTTACCAAAGGTGGTATCCCCGATTATCACCCCCCGGTCCCAGTCCTGCAAGGCTCCTGCCACGATCTCCGACCCGGATGCCGATCCCCCGTCAACCAAGACGGCTAAGGGAAGCTGGGGATAAAGCGGTTTGTCGTAGGCGAGGAATTCCTTGTTTTGAGCTTTGGCTTTCCCCTTGATCGATACCACTAACCTTTCCGGTTCCAGGAAAACATTAGTCACCTTAACCGCTTCGGTGAGAAGCCCACCCGGGTTTCCTCTTAAATCGAGGATCAAACCCTGGATGTTCTTTCGCTTTAGATCACTTACCGCCTCTTTCACCTCGTCCGCGGAGATATCGGAGAAACGATTCAAGCGGACGTAACCGATTTTTTCCGCAGCGATACCGTAATAGGGAACCGATCGTATGGAGATGACGTCCCTTTCAATGGTGTATTCCATCGGCTGGTCGATCCCCTCCCTTTCAACGGTGATGTGAACCACCGTCCCCTTCTTCCCCCGGAGCTTGCTCACTGCCTCGTCCTCGGTGATCCCTTTGGTAGGTACTCCTTCGATCTTTACTATCCGGTCCCCTGCTTGAATCCCCATCCGCTCGGCTGGCGTATCCTCCAGGGGAGAGATGACCGTCAACCATCCATCCTTGACGGAGATCTCGATTCCCAATCCCTCAAACTGCCCTTGGGTATCCTCCATAAGGGCACGATACTGCTTGGGCTCCAGATAATTGGAGTAAGGGTCCAAAGTCGCCAGCATTCCGTTGATCCCCCCCTTGACCAGGTTTTGAATGTCCACATCCTCCATATAGTTGGATCTCACCACCGCAGCGATCTGATCGAGTTCCTCCAGATTCGTGCGGAGATTATCGGTTAAAGCATAAACCAGCCCCACAAATATAAGCCCGATAAAGACAATAGCCCCAACTGATACTGATTTTCTAATTTTCATGTATTCTCCTAATATAAATAACCTTCGGAAATCCAGCCCGGATTGTTTTATGCAGTTTGGAGAGTTCCCCTTTAAAAGTAAGAATCCACCACCATTTTCACTTTTTGCCAGGTTGCGAAAACATCCTTTGTTCCATCCACAATTTTTATTCTCCTCCGGTTTAGCTGTGCGATCTTTAAATAACCTTGTCTTATCTTTTTATGAAACTCGATTTTCTCCTTCTCCAATCTATCTTCTTTTCGTTTCTCCTGATCTTTTCTTCGTAAGGCAACCTCTACCGGCACGTCGATGAGAATGGTCAGATCCGGTGAAAGCCCGAACGTGACGATATGGTTCAGACGTATAATCGTCTTTTTTTCCAGACCCCGCCCGTATCCTTGATAAGCTAAAGTGGAATCATAATACCGGTCACAGACGACCACTTTCTCTTGTCTCAGTGCAGGCAGGATCACCTTCTGGGTGAGCTGGGCTCTGCTGGCTTCGTATAAGAGAAGTTCGGTTAACTCGGACATCGCGGTATTTTTTTCGCTTAGCAGAACCTTTCTGATTTTCTCCGAGATTCTGTCCCCCCCCGGTTCCCTGATCAGGAGAACGTCATATCCTTTCCTTCTCAGGTAAGAGGCAAGCTTCCGAGCCTGGGTGGTCTTACCGCAGAAGTCTATTCCTTCAAAAGTTATAAATAATCCATTCATATCAGTGTAGAATGCAGAGTGCAAAATGCAAAAGTCAAATTTTGAATTTATTTTTGTGGCAGACTGCCAACGTTTTAAAAACAAAGAGGTGGAATACTATCTAGACCACCTCTATGCTGATATTATTTCTCTTCCCTTAAGCTCAATTCTAATTCTTCACCGGTTTTTTATTTTTCGGCAGGGCCACCTTCTTCTCTCTTTTCCCATATTCCCGGATGAACTCCTCGGTCAATACCCTGGCCTCTTCATCCGTGTGCTGCTTGGGGGGTGATTTCATGAAATAGGAGGAGGGGGCATCCAAAGATCCAAAAAGCTTGTGGTTTAAAGCCAGCTTGCAACATCTAACCGCATCTATCACCACTCCGGCGGAATTGGGGGAGTCCCATACTTCCAGTTTCAGCTCCACGTTCAAGGGGACGTCGCCGAAGGTCCGCCCCTCCATCCGGATGTACGCCCATTTCCTATCGGTGAGCCAGGCTACATAATCCGAGGGTCCGATATGCACGTTGGTGGCTCCCAGATCGTAATCCAGCTGCGAGGTGACCGCATTGGTTTTGGAGATCTTCTTCGATTCCAGCCGGGACCGCTCCAGCATGTTCAAAAAGTCGGTATTACCACCCACGTTCAACTGGGAGGTCCTCTCCAGCTTAACCCCTCTTTCCCGGAAAAGCCGGGTAAGTATCCGGTGGACGATGGTGGCACCCACCTGGGATTTGATGTCATCGCCGATCACCGGCAAGCGCCGGTCGGTAAACCGCTTCTGCCAGTATTTCTCCCGGGCGATGAAGACCGGTATGCAGTTGACGAAGCCGCATCCCGCATCCAGAACCTGTTCCACGTACCATTTGGTCGCTTCCTCGCTCCCCACCGGCAGATAGTTGACCACCACGTCCGTTTCCGTATCCTTGAGGATCTTGACTATGTCGGCGGTGGGTCCCGGCGCCTTCTGAATTATCTTGGAGAGATATTCGCCCAGTCCATCGTGCGTCATTCCCCGGTGAACCGGTATTCCAAAGCGGGGGACGGAAGAAAACTTGTAGGTATTGTTAGGATAGGTAAAGATCGCCTCGGAGAGGTCTTTTCCCACCTTGTTTTTGTCGATATCAAAGGCGGCGGAGAATTCCACGTCCCGGACATGATACCCCCCCAAACTTACGTGCATCAATCCGGGGACAAAATCTTTCGGGCTGGCATTTTTGTAATATTCCACCCCCTGCACAAAAGAAGAGGCACAATTTCCCACCCCGATGATAGCAACCCTGACTTTATCCATGTCAACTCCTTTAAATATTAGAAAAGCGTTTAAAGTCTAACATTCAAGGTTTTGAGTTTAAACTAATAATCGAGGATTTTGAGTCTTGAACTTTAAACTTCGAACCTTAAACGCTTTCTTGCTTTTTGATCTGGTTTCGGATGTGAACCACCCGCTGGATCACGGTCACGTTGGCAAAGATGGCAATGAACCAGAGGGTTATGATCACAATCACCATTCCTATCTTGGGTATGGAGCCCAGAAGGGTTCCAATCGCCAAGTAGGTGATTCTTTCCGGTCTTTGCATCAAACCCACTTTGCAATCCATCCCCAACCCCTCCGCCCGGGCCCGGGTGTAACTGACCATAAAGGAACCGGTTATGGCTAAGATTATCAGATAGATTATATAGCTGTACTTGTCATGGAAAAAAATCGCCAAGCCTAAGAATACTATTACCTCCGAGTACCGATCGATGGTGGAATCAATCAGGGCGCCGAATTTCGAGTTCCGGTTGGTATCCCGGGCTAACCTGCCGTCCAACCGGTCACAGGTGCCCGCCAGCACCACCATTACCCCCCCGAAAAAAAATGCCCCCTGCCGGAAGAAGTTAAATGCCAAGATGGAGAGCAAAAGCCCGGTGAAGGTAATCACGTGAGGGTGAACCCTTAAGTTTATCAACAGCTTGGCGATCGGCTCGATGACCGTATCGTACCCGGTGATCCAGTGTTTATTTATCAGCTTCAGTTCCGCCATGGTCATAAATCTTCTGCTACGTTAAATATTAACACTCCCCTCCCCTTTTGTTCGTTTAATAATATCAGTCCGATCTGGCCAAGTCAAGCGAAAATTCTTCTTTGACTTCCGCTAGGGGGGAAGAAGCCTTCTGCTTTATTATGATTCTGTCGCATATCCATATGCCGAGTCCCCCTGTTAAGAATCCGGCGAATACGTCTGATACATAATGAAAGCGACAGTAGACCGTGGAAACGAACAGGCTAAATACCAAAGGAGAAAGCACATAAAACAAAATACGGTGATGTCTTTTGGCATATACCAAAACCACCAGCGCCACAGCCACGTGAGAGCTGGGCATAGCTGCTCCATGGATTCCCGCAGAGTACATGAAATTCTGCACAAAGTGAGAGATCAACCCTCCGCCTAATTCTCTCTGATGCAGATCTGCCAGAACGAAACGGGGACCTGCCACCGGAAAGAAGATAAATCCCAAGTAGGAGATGAAGAAGGTCACGGTTATGGTAAAGTATAGATCGTCCAGCTGCTTGATCTTGTTACTCCGAAAAAGTCCCAATCCCAACACCAGCAGGAGAAAATAATAGCAGATATAGGCAAACATCATGTATTCGCTAAAACCGAAAGAGATGAATTTCTGCATCCACACCGTGGGATAGCTGCCGAAGACAGCCAACTCCAAACGGTTTACCAGATGATCAAAAAGGTTGGGAAAGACCATGTGTATCAAATATCGGTTCTCCTCATACAGCGCGATGAAAAAGAGGAGGGGATAAAAATGTCTGAAGAAATGCCACCAGCCGCTGGTTTTGTGACCGAGCTGGGATGCCACCACAAACATGAACAAACAGATGCACAAGTTGAATCCGAGAAGACTAAGCCAGTGGGGGAGATTGGTGTGAAAGAATAAAATCAGAGCGCTTAAAACCACCATGTAGATGAAGGTGGTTTTCTCCAGCAAAAGATAATTGGGGATTCTATTGCTCGCCATTGCATTCCGACAGGCTTAATATATCTGAAGTATTAAGCTCAGTTTTACAGAACAGGCATTACCTTATCTAAGACTTATTGCACTGTGATTCAAACTACCCAAAATTCAACCCTTTGTTTCTTCCCGTTGATTTCTAACTATCAGTTAAATAGCTCATTTTGATAATTATTCGTTACTTTATGTGCTTTTTTGAGAACCTTTTTGTCTATAAGTTTATGGATATCTGTCTTTCCTTTCTTTTTCCAATATTCATCTCTCAATGCTTCAAAGAAAATCACGTTCCAGCTGTCATCTCTGAATCTGTTGGAAAACATAGGTGAGTTCATCTTACGAATTAATTGGGGTTCCCGTTCCTCGGGCATTACCAGGAACTTAGGAACAACAGAATCTACGTTCGATCCGCGGTTTAAGCTCTCGGTCATTGTGGTTGTGGCTTCTATTTCAAAAGAACATAGAATTTTGTCTTTGCTTATCCACAACAAGTCTATATCATCCACAATCTGTGGGTTCTGAATGTTTCTCAAGTTTCTCAAATCATTTATTGAGACATATTGCTTTAACTCACCTGTTTTATTGGGGAAGTGTGTTATCCTGTGCGATTGTTCTTTCTTGCCAATCCATATTTTGTGACCCAGTGATTTACCGATCTCCGCTAACATGATAATCATCTCGGTATGTTCCCGCTCAATCTCATTCTTGGTTACATTAGATTTGATCAACCAGTAACCGCCGGAGACTGGTTTTGAATATGACTTAAGAGCCTCAATGATACTCATGCTACCCGAAGTAAGTGAATTCGGAAATTCTGTACTTACTGCGTCCCACATTTCTGTGAACGTAACTTTTCCGCGTTTCTGCAATTTTCTTAAAACTGTCTGTTCAACCCGCTCCGATAAGGGTATTGTTTTTAAATGCGGCACTATTGAAGGGTCTTTGAACCACCACAGATGACCTTCGCTGCCCCCTAGTTTTACTGGTACAAGAATAAATTCCTTATCTTTATGGTTTTTGAGAACTGTCTTTACATCTAAACCAGTGTCTAACTCAGAGAAATAGCCATGTTTGGCAAGCTCAGGGTCAATCGTATTGATTATTATTGTGTATGGAGTTTCTTCCCCTCGTTCCGCCAAAACTCTCTTTGTCGTCTCAACCACAATTTTTTCAAAACGGCTCTCGTCAATCTCTTTGGGAGAGATAACTTTTTCACCAGTTTTGGTTTTATAGAATCTTAAATAGAAATCTCCTTGGGCCGACCCAAAAGGTTGTAACAAAGATTTGGCAGAAGGTCGTGCCAATTCCTGATGATGAATCTTTTGAAATTCAAACCCAGCAAAAACACCCGCATATATAGTAGCATTTCTTACTTTGAAGGTGGGATTATGAAAGGTAACGGTAAGATAAGAGTCGGGCTTCAATATCTTAAACATATCTTCAAAACTTCTGCGTAAAAGACTGTGGTATACTTCAAAATCTTTATCCTGTCTTTCATTTCTAACCACCTCATCCGATAATATTCTTTCCAAATATCCTTTGTCTTTTTTCAACCAAGCTACCCAAAGATATGCCAACTCCCCAAATTGTATAGATGCATCATATGGTGGGTCGGTAAAGATATAATCAACGCATCCATCCTCACCATATTCCTTTATCATTTCTTCCATTAGATCCAATGATGAACCTGTATAGATACATAAATCAGCATTACAATTTATGACATCTTTATAATTAGAGCCAAAACGAACATTCTTGAAATACTCATTGGATTCTTCTTTGGCTTTTATTATTCCTTGATGACCCTTAATGGCACTTTCAAATTTCTCCCATACATTAGATTCCATATATCTAGGTGTGAACCAATAGCTCTGCTGGTTCCATCCGACACCGCTAAATGGTCGATAACCTGGCCTTCCCTCTGCCAACAAACGACTACATAGATGTACCATAGAGTTAAATCCGATCTTTAAAAAGTCACGTATATCTTTGTTCGGCTCCTCCTCTATCGCTTCCATCAACAATGCAAGTGCCTGAAGATTCCGCTTGGTAAACAATTCGTCCAGTGATTCATATTGCTGTTTTTCTTTAAATGGCTTTCCATTAATATGATAAAGCTTCTGTTTTGGATACCACTCCTTGATCTCTCTGGCTTCAATGTCTTTCAGTAATTTTCTATCATAATCTTTAAGAGTGCAGTTCTTTTCCTGACGATCACCACAAGAAGGGCATTTTTCATATCTAATCTCAACGCATTTGTCTTTTTCCCAGATAGAACAGGTAAATGGGATTTCTTTTCCGCAATTACGACATTTCGTTTGATAGAGAGGCAGTATCTTTTTCTTAATCCTCTTTTCTACTCTTTCAAAGGCTTCATGAAGCTTAGTTATTGACACATTCTTGATAGTCAGTCTGGCTATTTCTGTGGCTACCGGTAAAATATCGCAAATTATGGCTCTTCTGTTGTTTTTCAAAGCCTCCATCGCCACCACACCACTGCCAGCGAAAGGATCGAAAACTATTCCTTTTTCAGGGCAGTAATTTTTAATAAACTCAGCCACAACGTTCCAAGTTTTCCTCGACCAGAATTTGTGCCAATTATACATCGGTGTGTGCGCTTCGGGCGGTATCTGACGATTAAGATGATTCAGACGAGATTTTGATACAAGTTGGAGTTTTTTCTCGAACCTGGGCATCATCACATCCTTTCGTAATTTTTGAACATTCTTCTGGTGATTTCAAATACCGCCATAAGTTTTGTGGCTTTGACCTCTTTAAACCCTTTGATCTTCATTAGATCCGTTAGTGATACACCCATTAATCCATAGAAAGAATGGTAAGTGTCCAAAATCTCATCCGCGATTTGCTGAGCGGATTTATCTTTTACCCCTGTTCCTAAAACAATTGCCAATAGCTCGCTTTCCGTGCAAGATTCCGGTCCAAGTTCCAAAAGTTTTCCACCCGGATGACTCCATTTTGCCACACCGGCTTTCTCGTTTGGTTCCGTATGTGATTCTTCTTTTTTCATATCTACATCCTTTCGTTTACATCACTTCTTCCTTTAATCAAAACCACCAACTCCCCCTTGATTTTTCTCTCTCCAAAATATCGTTTGATCTCCTCCGGCGTTCCCCGGATGATCTCCTCGAACTTTTTGGTCAGCTCCCGGGCTATTACCATTTTTCTTTGACCCAAGATCTCCGCCACATCGTCCAGCATCCGAATAAAGCGATGCGGAGATTCATAGAAGATAATGGTTCTTTTCTCCTCGCGCAACTCCTCCAGTCTTTTTCTTCTTTTCCCCGGTTTAGGTGAAAGAAATCCCTCAAAGACGAATTTGTCCGTGGGAAGCCCGGATGCAACTAAGGCGGAAAGAAAGGCGGATGCTCCCGGGATCGGTACCACTTTGATGTTTTCACGAATGGCCAGCTGAACCAGATGATAACCCGGATCGGAAATCCCCGGTGTTCCGGCATCCGAAATAACTGCTACCGATTTGTTGGCTTTCAATTGCTCGATTAAAAAGGGCGCTTTTCGGTTCTTGTTGAAATCATGGTAACTGATTATACTCTTGTCCAGATTGTAATGTTTCAAAAGTATACCGGTATGCCGGGTATCCTCCGCTGCCAACAGATCCACTTTTTGAAGCACTTTAAGTGCCCGCAAGGTTATGTCCTCCAGATTGCCGATGGGGGTGCTCACCAAATATAGTACTCCGGGCTCAACATATTTCGTTTCAGCTTTATCGGAATTTGGAAGCATGAATTTGGAAGTTAGGTTTAAGGTTTAAAGTTTAAGGTTTAAGACGAAGGTAGAATTATTAACGTTAAACTTTGAATCTTAAACGCTTTCTAGAATTTTCGCTTTTTTCCTGTTCTCCTTCGTGGTGCTTAAGAAAAACGGCAGCACCACCGAAAAGATCCTTTTGGGCCGGGCGTAAAAGGAGAGGTGTGCCCTCCAGAAGAGTTTCTTCAGCTCACCGGGGGAAAGCTTGTCCAGCTTTATCACCGGATCGCCTCCCCAGAATTTCCTCCAGTTGGTGGTGAGCAAGCGATTCTTTACTTTTTCGTATAAAGCGGTTCCCGGATAGGGAGTGAGGATGCCGAACTGGACAAATTCCGGATTGAGCCGGTTGGCATATCGAATGGTCTGCTTGATCATCCTTTTGGTCTCGTTTAAAGCCCCGATGATGAAGCTCGCCCAGATACTGATTTTGTATCTTTTCAAAATCTCCACTGCCTGGAATGCTTTCTCCACCTTCAGATCCTTGCCATATCCGTCCAGCACTTCCTGGCTTCCGCTCTCAAAACCGACGAACACCTGTTTTAATCCCGCCTGCGACATCAGTTTCACCATGTCTTCGTTTTTCACCACCGAATCCACCCGGGTGAACGCCCACCATTTCAGATCCCAGTCTCTCTGTTGTATCTTCTCGCAAAGATCGATCATTCTCTTTGAGCTCAAGGTGAAGTTATCGTCAAAGAAGGCTATCGCCCGATACCCATATTTTTTCTGCAAGAGCTCGATCTCCTCCATTACGTTCTCCACCGAGCGGGTGCGCCAGGTTCTTCCGAAAAACTGGGAACAAGCACAGAAATCACAGTTGAAGGGGCAGCCCCGGGAGGTCAATGCCGCCGCTAATAATCGACCGTTAAGCCGTGTGGTATAACGGGGTAAGGGCAGAAGCTCCCGAGCGGGCAAAGGGAGTGAATCCAAATCCTGTATTAAAGGTCTTGAGGGTGTACGAATCACCTCCCCATCCTTTAAAAACGAAATTCCTCTTACTTCCTCGAAGGAATTTCCCTCCTCTAAGTGCTGTACCAATTCCAGCATGGTCACCTCCCCCTCCCCCCGGACCACAAAATCAAAATGTCCGGTTTGGAGAGCTTCGGTATCGAAGAAGGTCACGTGCTGACCTCCGGCTATCACTCTCCTTTTGTTCTCCTTGGCAGCTTGGGCGATTTTCAAGGCAATGGGATAACGCATGGTGTCTACCGAAATTCCCACCATATCATAGTCTGCATAAGGTAGGGAGTTGTAATCCCCTCCCTCTACGTTCAGATCCGCTATCTTAAGTTGATGTCCGGCCTTCAGCAGAACGGAAGCGATATAAGCCAAGCCCAGGGGCGGGGTTTTCAATCTGAGAAAGTGATAGATGCTTCCGGACGGTGGATTAATAAGAAGGATTCTCAACGATTCAACCTCCTCCGCAGACGCTATAGGCTGAGTTGGGTGGTTTTCTAATTCCTTTTAGTCGGCTGAAGAATTAATCCGTCTTTTTGAAATGAATTTAATGCTTATTTGATATATATATGAACAGGATAATCTCAAAATTTCCGATTATGAGAATCTGGTATTATATAAGTTCAATCGACGATACATGTTAAAAATACGACAGGTTTATCGGTTTGGCAACAAAAAATTGAAGAATTTAGGGTTGACAAATCTTTTCCGAAGGTTTATTTTTAAATTCGAGCAAATGCCCAATATTTAAAATCTGTGGAGGTCAAAATGAGAGGAGTCAATAAGGCGATTTTGATCGGAAACCTGGGAAAGGACCCGGAGATGCGGTATCTTCCCAGCGGACAGGCGGTGGTGAAATTTTCTTTAGCCACCAATGCCAAGCGAAAGGATAAAAACGGACAGGTTCAGGACATAACCGATTGGCACAATATCGTCACCTTTGGCAAAACCGCGGAAGTGTGTAATCAATACCTGAAGAAGGGGAGCCCCATCTACGTGGAGGGGAGAATTCAAACCCGGTCTTACGACGACAGGGACGGAAACAAGAGGTGGATAACCGAAATCATCGCCCAAACCATCCAGATGTTAGGGAGGAAAGGAGAGCCGGAGGAGGAGGTTCCGGAGGAAATGGAGGAGCCTCTGGTGGAGGGGAGCAAATCCGGGGACGAAGACATTCCTTTTTAAAGCTATAGTGCTTTTGATCTTTTAGTCCAAACCATCGAAATCGATCTTTTAAGGTCGGATGAATCCGACCGCTACACGATTAATCCGCGATAGGTCGGATGAATCCGTCCGCTACATGATAGCGGTTTGGGTCATCCACCCTTAATTTTTGAATTTTTCTCTTTGAATTTTGAATTTCTAAAATGCCCTTCCAGCGTAAGGTTGCTTTCGCCGGTATACTCCTCCTCTTATCCGATTTCGTTATATATCTTTATACCCAAGCCCCGGCGGTACAGTTCATCGACTCGGGCGAGCTGGCAGTGGTGTGCAAAACACTGGGTATCGCTCACCCCACCGGTTACCCTCTCTATACCCTCATTGGCAGGTTGTTTACCTTACTACCGGTCAATGATGTAATATTCCGGGTGAATCTTTTCTCTCTGCTTTCCGTTTGCCTGACGAACCTGATCCTTTTTTTCATCATTTTGAAACTCACCCAGGAGAGATCAAACCTCTCCATCTGGACCGCTTTCTTGACCGGTCTTCTCTTTTCCTTCACTCCCACCTTGTGGGATCAAGCCACTTCCAACGAAGTATATGGTTTGAATATCCTCTGCTACGTCTTGGTTATATATTTGATCCTCATCTGGAGAGAAAGATTTCAACAAAGAAGGAAATCGAATATCCAATTTCTTTTGGTATTTGTCTATGGCATAAGCTTTGGCAATCACATGATGATCGTGTTATTGCTTCCCGCCTTAGTTTTCATACTGCTGTCGTATGAAAGAAAGGCTATTTTAAATCCCCTAAAAATATTATCCTTAATCCTTTTTTTTGTACTAGGTATCTCCATATATTTATATCTTCCCCTCCGCTCTGCCCAAAATCCGCTTCTGGATTGGGGCAACCCGGAGAACTGGTCTTCCTTCATAAGACACGTTTCCGGCTGGCAATATAAAGTCTGGATGTTTTCCGCCTCTTTTGAACAGGTATTTTCCAACCTGACTAAATTCGTAAAATTGTTCTTTAAGAATTTCCCGCTGTATCTTCTCCCCTTCACACTTTTGGGAATGTGGAGATTCATGACCCGGGACCGAAGATTTTTCTTTTTCCTGCTTTTCGTATTCTTCTTTGTCTTAATTTACGCCGTCAACTATTCCATCCCCGATGTGGACCCGTTCTTTTTGGGGTGCTTTCTGGTCAACGTCATTTTAGTGGGAAACGGCTTTTACTTTGCTTTTGAAAATTTACGGAAAGTGAAACTTACCCAAATCATAACCTCCGGGATAATACTTCTCTTTATCCTATTCCCCTTGATCTTTCTCAAAAAGAATTACTTCGAACAGGATAAAAGCCAAAGCTATTTTGCTTACGATCTTAATTCGAATATCCTCCGGTCTGCCAGGAAGGATGGTTTGATCTTAACCCAGCTGTGGGGACATTACTCCCCCTGGCTTTATCTAAGATACGTTGAATTAAAAAGACCCGACCTGGCAATTCTGTCCCAGGATTTGTGTTTCTATTCTTGGTATGCAGATTACATAAAACAGAATTATCCTCAAACATACAAAAACTCGGAAGACCTAATTACAGAATATGGAAGGACAGTTGTCCCGTTTGAGCACGGAGGTTCCTACGACCTTAAAATTATCGGAAGGAGATATCAAGACCTGCTGAATGGCTTCCTGTTGAGAAACTTAAATTATAGACCCGTTTACGAGAACCTGGTGGGCGAACAGGAGATTGGTAATATGCTGGTTAAAATACCGGAAGGGTTAATCTATTCCATGAAAGATACCTTGGCTTATTACCCGTACGATTTCCCCAATTTCCGGCTTAGAGGAGTTACCGATCAGAACATGTATAGGGATGAACGCACCCGGTTATTTCTGCTTCTCTATCCCATTATGATCCGGGAAAGGATCAAATACCTGCAGCAATTCGGGAAGACAAACCAAGCCGATGCTTTGTCAGAAAAGTACGAAAGTATTTTACGGAAATGATCTGATTTGCTAAAGGAAACAAAAATTCACGATATAAGAGATTTAATAAGAAACCCCGTGAGCACTAAAGCCAAAATCTTTTCAGCCCTTCTGCTGATTATCATTTTCGATCTGGTTACCTATTTTCTCACCCTCTCCCCTACTCTTCAATTCATCGATTCCGGGGAATTGGCGGTGGTTTGCAAAACCTTAGGCCTAGCCCATCCTACCGGCTATCCTTTATATACTCTTCTGGGAAGACTTTTTACGCTGTTGCCTTTAAAAGATGCAATCTTCCGGGTAAACCTCATGTCGCTTTTTTTCATCTGCTCGGCAAATCTGATACTTTTTTCATTATTTCTTGTACTGGAAAAGGACCTTAAGAAAAGAAATGAGAAGCACGCTGATATGGATATCTGGTCGGCTTTTTTAGCTACCTTCATTTTCTCCTTTACTCCCACCCTTTGGTCACAAGCCACCTCCAATGAGGTCTATGCACTCAATGTTCTTTTATTTAGTTTGGTCATCCTGTTGGTTTTTCTCTGGAGGAGAAGTTGGAAGGAGTTCTGGGGTGATAAAATTTTCTATCTTATGATATTTATATACGCCTTGAGCTTTGGGAATCATATGTCTACAGTGTTGCTTTTGCCTGCTTTGGTATTCATAATCTTTGCCACTTCCGGAAAAAAACTTATCCAACCGAGAAGACTGATTCTAACTTTGGGCTTTTTTCTTCTGGGCTTAACCATTTACATCTTTCTTCCCATTCGTTCCTCTCAGAATCCGATCATGAACTGGGGTAACCCAGAGAGCTGGGTTACGTTCAAAAGGCAGGTGACCGGGTGGCAATATCAGGTCTGGATGTTTGCCGAATCCGCCGACACCTTGGTAACCAACTTAAAGAACTTTATCAAGCTTTTTTTCCATCAATTCCCCTGGTATCTTTTACCTCTTTCCATCTTGGGTGTGTACCGGCTTATTGTTCATGACCGCAGGATATTGATTTTCTTCCTCATCTTCTTCCTGGTCAACGTGTTCTATGGCATCAATTATGTGATTCCGGATATCGACCCTTATTTTCTGGGTGCCTTCCTGGTTAACGCTGTTTTTATCTGGTCTGGTCTCAATTATGTTTTTCGGATAATCGAAAATTCCAGATGGCAGAAAATCATTTCACGATCCCTCATCATCTTGTTCATCCTTCTCCCTTTGATCTTGCTTAAGAAAAATTATTTCGAAGCCGATCGCAGCCAGGATTATTTTGCCTACGATTTTGCTTCCAACATCATGCGTTCGGTGAAGAAGGATGCCGTTCTTATGACCAACGTATGGGATCACTATTCTCCCTGGTTGTATATGAGATTTGTGGAGCTGAAGCGACCGGACGTTAGCTATCTGGACGTCGAGCTTTGCCGCCGCTCCTGGTATTTCAACTTCATCCGGCAGAATTACCCCGATCTTTATCGCACGTCGGAAGGTGAGATCACCGGATTCGTCCGGGAGGTTTATCCCTTCGAGAGCCGCCGGACTTTCAATCCGCAGGTCATAGAGAATGCATATGCCGATATGCTGAATAGTTTTCTTACCAAGAATTTCCAGACCAGACCTTTGTATGACGACTTGATAGGAGAGTCGAGGTTTGAGAAGCTGTATTTGAAAATCCCCGAGGGTATGGTGTACTCATGGAGAGGCAGCTTGCGGTATTATCCTTACGATTTTCCTAGCCTCGAAATCAGAGGAATAATGGACAGAAATATCTATAAAGATGACCGTACCTTGTTCAATTTGAACAGGTACCCTTTTATGATCGATGCCCGTTTGAAATACTTATCTTACTACAAACGGGAAGGGGAAGTCGAAACACTGCAAAGAAGGTATGAGAAGCTCTTGAAGGAACCGATACGATGAGGTTTATTGAATTTTCCAGTTGATATATTGAATTAATTCGACAAATTCCTAGTCATATTGGACTAAAAAAAACCTCCTTAAAACAAGGAGGTTTATTCTTTATGGTAATATGTTTTTACCTTAATCTTTTAAATCATTTCTTTTCGGAATCCTGCTTTTCCTGCTGCTGTTTTACGAACTCGGGAAAAGTAACCTTATCATAAAGATCGCCCTTGACCCACTTCAGGATATATTGAAATTCGTCCGCCTCAACGTAACCTTTTCTTTCGCCTATCCGCTCGCCGGTCGGTTTGAGAAACCAGGTATCCGGATATGCCCGGGCGTTATAAGTGGCTGCCAGCTGCCTTAAAGTCATTTCCTTGCCGTCCACCTTGACCTTATCCGCCGATTCCGCATTGACCTTGACCGCTACAAAATTCCCGTTTAGCATCTTTTTGATTTCTACGTTGTCGAAGGTCAGCTTGTCCATCCTTTTACACCAGCCGCACCAGTTAGTATAGAAGTGCACCATCACGTGTTTCTTATCCTTTTTGGCTTTAGCCAGCCCTTCGTCGTACTTGTACCAGGTAATGGTGGAATCCTTTTTGACGCTCGCACTCTGTTCCTTGGTCTTTTCCTTTGAAGTGGTCTGAGAAAAGAGCAGATGCTGGCTTCCGACCGAACTCACAAATGTTAAAATCAGTATACCGATGAGATATCTTTTCATGTTTCTCCTTTCTAAAGCAAAGCCTTCCCCCCATCTGTGCTTAAAATACGTGCTGCTATAAAACGATGTTTGAAACGCCCGAGTTTGTTCCGGTTTTACCTTCTCCCACGCAGAGTATTTCTTACCATGGACATATTTAAATTCCGTACAACTGCCCGTACTTGCTCTTGAGGTAATCCATCAGAGGCCGATGAGAGAGGGGCTTTCCGGTGACCACCTCCACCAGTTTCTCCGCCCGGTAGCGCTGTCCCAGCTTGTGAATCTTCTCGTTCAGCCATCTCTTCAAGGGGGCAAACTCCCCGCGGGCAAACTGATCCTCCAAATCGCCTATCTCCTTTTTCGCCTGGTTGAAGAATTGGGAGGCATAGAGATTTCCCAGCGAGTAGGTGGGGAAATAACCGATATAACCCACGCTCCAGTGAACGTCCTGCAGACACCCCTGGGCATCATCGGGGGGGACGATCCCGAAATAGTTTTCGAATTTCTCGTTCCACGCACCGGGAATGTCCTTGGCATTTAGATCACCGCTGAAAAATGATTGCTCGATTTCGAAACGAACTAGTATATGCAGATTATAAGTCACCTCATCCGCCTCCACCCGGATGAAGGAGGGGGCAACCTCATTTATGGCAAAGAAGAAATCGTCGAATTTCACCTTGCCTAAAGCTTCGGGATAAACCTGTTGCGCCTTGGGGAAGAAATGTTTCCAGAAGGCTTTGCTTCTTCCCACTAAGTTCTCCCACATGCGGGATTGAGATTCGTGGATTCCCAGCGAGACCGCATCGCCGCCGGGGGTGCCCCAGCGCTGGGGATCCAAACCCTGGTCGTAGATGCCGTGTCCGCTCTCATGCAGGATCCCGAAGAAAGCCTGGCCAAAATGCTTGGGGTTATAGCGAGTGGTGATGCGCACGTCACCTGGACCGATCCCAGTGCAGAAAGGATGGACCGTCAAATCCAGTCTGCCTTTTTCGAATTCGTATCCGATGACACGAGCCGCCTCTTTTCCGAAACGCTCCTGGCGATCCACAGGGAAATCCCGGGTGAGGATGGATGGATCAGGACGTTTCTTGGAGTCGCGGATCGCCTTCACCAGATCCACCAACTCCTGCCGGAAATCTGCGAATACCTTCGCCACTTTCTCGATGGTAGACCCGGTTTCAAAATCGTCCAAAAGTGCATCGTACGGATATTTTTCGTATCCCACCGCCTCTGCCTGCTGGAGTTTTAGCTTGATCACTTTTTCCAAGTAGGGCAGAAATATCGAGAAATCGGATTTCTGTCGTGCCTCGGCCCATACCCCATGAGCTATGGTGGTGACCCGGGTCAGCTCTTCAACCAGAGATTTGGGGACTTTCACCAGTTTGTCGTAGGCATGTTTTATCTCCCGGACATTGGCAGTCTCAAAGCTGTCGGGATCTCCGAGCAGGGAACTCCCCTCCAGCTGTTTCAGCAGATCGCCGATCTCCGGAGCGGTGAATTTCTCATGGCTTAAACCTGCCAAATAAGCCAGTTGATTCCCCCGATTCTCCACCCCTCCTTTGGGCATGTAAGTTTTCTCGTCCCAGTCCAGAAGCGACATGGTCGAATTCAAGATATGTATCTCCTTAGTCAGATCTAAAAGTCTCTGGTAGGCTTTCTTCAGATCATCTGTCATGATAATTCCTCTCCTTATGGTTTGAATTTTATAAACCAAAATCCATGCAAATCCCAACGCTATCTTGTGTATATATAATTAATGACTTCCCCCTTGGCAAACGTAAAATAGACTCAAACATTCTCATCCGACATTATTCCGGGCAATTTCAACTGATCCTTTCTTACGTTTCCTCCTTCTTCTAAGATACATCCATAATGCAACCTGTATGATGATTATCCCCAGACAGTCTGCAAGAAAATCGTATATATCGCAGTTTCTCCCCGGTACGAAATTTTGATGAATCTCATCCAAAAAACCATAAACTATCCCTACGACGACGGAAAGAAAGAAAACGTTTCTCTTAAGAAATTCCTTACCGGAAGGATAGAATGCCAGAAAAAGGAGAAAGGAGAATATGCCGTATTCGATCAGGTGCGCCACCTTGTCCCCCCATTTGAATGCCAAAGGCGGAGGTATCTGAGGTATGGCGGAGACGACGAAAATCAATAGCGCATAAAAGATCGCGATATATTTGAAAACAAAAAGCTTTCTGAACATTCTAATATCTTGATTATCAAGCTTCAGTTTGATTTTATTGACTTTTAAAATTTCGATATGGATTAGACAAAAGCAATCACTGCTTTTATCGCTAGGTAAAGAGCAATAGAGAATAATATGGTATAATTCGGATTGATATTTTTCCTGAATGCGAAGACCGAAAGCAGCATGAATACCGGCAGAAGAAAGATATTTTCCGGATGTAACGGTCTGATTCCCAGCTGACCAAGCTTAATGACGAAAATGATCCCCAGCAGGACCGCTCCCAGCCGGCTGCTCCATTCGATCATACTTTGCAGATATCCTTTGGTCAGCTCCCCAGAAAGTCCCGATCCCAAATCATATCCTTTGACTATACCTCTGGCTCTCAGATATGCCTGATACAGGTTGAAGATCATCCAGAAGATCAATGCCCCCAAAGCCCCGATGGTTACAGCCAGAATGAGACCCAATATCAGCAGTGCCGGTCTTAAGTTCTGCCAGATGAGCCGATCCCCGATGGCTCCCAGAGGTCCTCGAAGCGAGCTTTTAAACTTGACGATCTGCTCCTCCGGAGTCTTTTCCTCCTCCATTCTTACCACCGCTCCCACCGCATAGTTGACCAGATAGGGATTGGCGTTGAAGCTGGAAAGGTGCCTTTTCAAAAAACTTTTCTGATCACCGGGGGTGGAAAATAATCTTTTGGTTAAAGGCTTCAGAATCCAGACAAACCCCAATGCCATCATTCTCTCGTAGCTCCAGCCGTTTTGAACGAAAAAGCTTCTTAAGTATAATCGGAAAAGATCGAATCTTGAAATCTCAGACATATGATCGGCGAAAAACATTTATAGAAAAAGAATAACGATTCCTAAAAGCGTACCTGCGAAAAACCAGGGGAGGTTCCGTTTCCTCCCGAAAAGATGAGCCATTACCCCCATCCCCAAACCCCAGAGGGGAAGCTCCAGATGGTTAAGAAACTGCTCCGGTACGAATCCGAATAAATTCAGCAACGGTTTCAGCAGGGTAAAAATCAAGAAAATGCCCAAGGCGGTGATACCCAGGCCGCGGCAGAACGACCCGCCCAGTGCTATGAGGAAAAGAGAATCAAACCCCCTCAGCTGTACTCTCTCTTCGTAACGATCTGCTCGGTGCAGAAGTCTGGAGTTAAATTGCCTTTGTTTTATCAAGGTCCAACCGGAGAATAGACTGAAGAGGAAAACGAAAAGAATCAGAAGCAAAAGCACCAAATTCGATTTTTCCGGAAACAACCGGCACAATATGATGAAACCGGCACAACCCACCACGGACCCGATGCCCGGGTCGGGAAAGATCGCCGTACCGATCGGCATGACCCACAGATATATCAGTTGGAATAGAATCCCGATTTTCAGACCAGCGTAAATATCATTAAAGATCAGGCCAACCAGAGGACCAACCAACAGCGGTTGCGAGAGCATGGTTTGAAATGCTTCGGTATTATCTAAGGCAACCAAACCGCCCAAAATACATAAAAGGATCAGTTGTTCCGACATAATAGAATCTAGGATAAGGATTTTTCTCCGGTTGTCAATAAAAAACCCCCCGCCCGAAAGCGGAGGGTTTTTTCACCGATACAGCACCTAAGTGCTATTTCTTTTTCTTGGAAGCTTTCTTCTTGGTAGCCTTCTTTGCTGGTTTCTTCGCTGGCACTCTATTCACCTCCTTCTTGTGGCTTTGGGGGTTGATTTTTGAGGTTTGTTCAACTTCTACCTCATTACATTCTTAACTTCCAGAGTCTCCTTTCCAAAATCAAGGATCATCCCCAACGGTAGTTTGGTGGCTTTCAAAAAACTTCGCATTTTTGATTCATCCGCATCTTTTATCGGCTCTCCCGCTTTCACCATCACGATGATCCTGCCCTTGACTACAAATTCAAGATTGTATTCCCCCGCCACACTTCCCTTGTATGACAACTTGATATTCTTTTTTCTTTCGTAGTCTACCTTTCTCAAATCCAATTCCACAGCCAAAGCCTGGCTATAAGCGGTTTCTTGAAAACCCAAACCCATGTTTTTGTGAACTTCCAAAGCCGCTTCCAGAATCTGATCCTGCAACTCCTTCAAGGTCATCTCGCTTGTTTGCATCGTTTATTGAAGAATTACTTGTCATAAATTTGTTACATTAAGATAGCATTTTATTCAGAATATTAAATAGCAAAATTAATGCCAAAAAACAATTATACCTTTAACAGGTCGCAGATGCTTTGTTTTCAAGCCTTTGCTTGATATTATAAAAAATGCAACAATATTCAAATCTATAATATGTAACATTATTGTTTCAATAATTAACTCGATTAGTCATCATATGTTGTAACATCAATAAAATTAATATATGTAACATTGTTGTTACTTATTTCGTAAAATGTTACATTTTTGATTAATTAGTAACAAGTTACAGTCATTAAAGTCAAATGGGCTGACTTTGGGGATGTTCCAGCTTAGTGGGTAAAATCACCTCTGGTAGTAATAAGTAGGCATTACAGCAGGAATATTGATTATTGGGTTTCCAGAGTCTGTATTCGCCGTGCACAATTCTGTGAGTGTAAGAATATGCGTTGTTCTCACCTTAATACCGAATTTTCGTTCTTAAAAGAATGGTTATCCAATACCTTGGTGTAATTTTGAGAATTAATCCGAAGCGGGAAAAACTAGAATTTTACAATAGAAGTGAAAAACGAAGGGAAGTTGGGAGAACCAAGTAGATACAGAAATTCAGATGTGAATCAAAATATGCATGACTAGTCCGCTGATCAGCGGAACGGAGAAATTGTCGTTTATGGGAAGTGGTGCAGCCTCAACCATCGTAGCCACCAAAGCTCCGATCCCCCCCACCCATAAAGGAAGATGTGGTACCAAAGAAAGATGGGACACCAGCAGTGCCACCAGAATACAAAACAAGAAACAGGAGAGGCTTCCTTCGAGGGATTTTATTTTGTTCCAGTTGCCCTGGCTGTTCCCCACGTTCCACAGGATTTTGGTTTTTCCGAACCTTCTACCGATCAAAGCTGCCGCGATATCCCCCAGGATGATATAAGAGATAGCTGCCACCGCCACACTCTTTTCGAAAAGGAGGATGGTGAAAACAGAAGCGGAGAGGATGTAGCTAGCGCCTGCAAAATCAGTGCTCTCATGCTCCCTTAGAATCGGACCTATAAGCTGATTCAAAAAACCATGCAGGGGAAGTTTCTTCAATCGGATGACATCTATGGCAATCGCTCCCAGAGCGCAGGAGGTGAGGATAAAAAGCGAGGGGAGTTTGGATAAAAGATAATAACCGATGGGAATGCTCAAAGCCACCAGATGAATGGCTTTTCTTTTAAACTCGTTATAGAATGATATTTCCAAGGTTTGAAATTTTTCCTTTTGGATTTAAGTATCAAATCAAAACCAAACCACCACACCGGAGTTCTATCCTTCCGGTTTGGGAAGGGTTAGTCTCTTTAAAAGATTCTGATTGATCCACACTTTTGACTGGGTAAAGAGATTCTCCTCCCATTCCGCTATTTGCCTTCTCCCCTTTTCCAGATTTATGGCTCTCTGGATCTGCGGAGTCAAATCCTCCAGAGTGGTTTCCTGGTCCTTTTTCTCTACCAGCTTGATTAAGTGGAAACCCCATTGGGTTCTGACCGGCTGGCTCACCTCCCCCTCCTTTAACTTCAAAGCCGTCTGATAGAACTCCTCCGGCATCTCCCCCTGGCTGATGAAACCCAAATCATAAACCACGTCTTTGATCTCCGAATCCCCGGGGAAGTGCTCCTGCGCCAGCTTTACGAAATCTGCGCCGGCCTGTATCTGTTTCAAAACCTCTACGGCTTTGAGCGAATCATCAAACACCATGTGATAAACGTGGAGAGGCACACCCAGAGGTGGGAAATCGATCTTATGAGCCAGATAATACTTCTCTATCTCCTGGCGGGAAGAGGGTGGAAAGTTCTGTTGTATCCGTTCGGCTGATATCCGTCGGTCCGCTTCCTCCAAGGTGAACGCTCTTTCTTCTGCCTGGTATTCCACTAAATCCCCGTACCCTTTTTTCCGCGCCTCCTTTTCCAAAATCACCGGCAGGGCAAAATAGTTGAACAAAAGAACTTTTTTGTCCTCTTCGGTCAGACTATCTCGACCCATATTGTACTTATACCCTGGCAGCGCATCTTCATATAAACCCAAACGGACGGTGTCGGTTTCCCCGAATGCCAAGACCCAGGTATTTCTGTCGTATGAAAGCAAATCAGGTGAATTCAGAACCTCCCAATTGTAAACCAACCCCACGGAATTTTTCAGCGAATCGATGTGTTCATTGGTGCTCTTCTGCATCTTCTGGTTTTTCAAATATCCCCTGATCCCCTCGAACAGAGTGGAGTCCAGCGGCTGATAGCTTTTCTCCTTTCGGTCCAGAAGTTGAATCAGATGATATCCTCTGGAATCCCGCACCGGTTTGGAGATCTGGTGGTTCTCCTTTAAAGAGAAGGCGGCGGAATCGAATTCAGGCGAATATTGTCCTCTCTGGATGAATCCCAGATTGGCGGATGCATCTGTGGTCCCGGCCTGCGAATACTGCCGGCACAGCTCGGCAAAATCCTCTCCGGAGATAGCCCTTTGGCGAAGCTCTTTTATTTTCCTTAAAGTTTCTTTATCCGCCTGTTTCGACCGTTTCTTGAAATCCTTCTGGGTGGAATCCACCACCACCCGGATTAAAAGATCCCTCACCTGCACCTTTTCCGGGATAAGGAAATCCACATCATTATACTTCTCGTAATGCTCTTTCACCTCCTGTTCGGTCACCTCGGTTTTCTCCACCACATCCTTCTGGTACATGTAATCCAAAAGAAAATCCCGCATATGTAAGGTACGACTCATGACGAAACCGGAATCGGAATCCAAATCCAGCGCTGCTTTCCTTTGTTGGACTAAAGCCTGGCGAAGCAACTCATGCAAAATCTCATCCTTCGTTTTCCCCCTTGGTGCAACCATTTTCGTGGTGGCTCTTTCTTCTTTTATGAAATCATAGAATCTCCCCACCGTTATCGGCTCGCCGTTGACTTTAGCCAGTACCTCTTCCCGTGATATCTCCCTGGAAGCTGAAGCACCGAAGGCTCCATCATTCGCTGCTACAAAAAGTGATACCAAAAATAATATGCAAAATCTATACCGGTTCATCCTTATGCTTCCTGTGAGTTTGAAATTAAGTTGACCGCTTGAGTTGAATTGGTGGTCCTCAACCAAGCTAATAATAGGTTACTTCGGCTCCCTGCATTTTGTTCATCCATCAGAATCTCCAGAGAAGCGATACTCGATATGTATTGTCCAATTCATCCTGCGAAAGAAACGCTACATCCAATCCAAGCTGTTTTATCCACAACCCCGCACCGGCGGTGAATTCCCCCTGATCCAATCCTAGTCTCCCCGCCAGTTTTCTCTGGTATGATACCTCCATACCGTAATGCATATCGGCGGAGAGTCTCCCCAGCCAGAACTGGGCTGCTGATTTTCTTCCCTCGTACCGCACGTCCGCATCCGCTGCCAGGATCAAGTAGAAATCCTTGACCTGGTGATTCAAAGCCAGCCCCAATTTGGTGGTGGGATTGATGGTTTCGGTGGTGCCGTTATCATAAAACAGAAAGCTGGAGGTTAAGTCCATCAGATTAGCCCCCACCGACAGAAAAGAATATGGCTGAGCCAGAAAAGACAGATCCGCCCCTACCCCCCAGGCGGAGGTGGTAATCACATCCCGATAGATCACCTTGAAATTTGCTCCCCCCAAAAGATGGGGGTGCAGCCTATGCGAATATGAGAAGAAGAGAGCATAATCGGCATGGCTTTCTTCGCGTAACAAGATCACCCGGTTGGTATCACTTATATCCAATCCCTTCTTTTCTAAATCGGTGATCTTCACCCCCCCTCCCCCCAGGCGTTGTAAACTGAAAGCCAGTGCCGAGGAGGAGGTCGCCTCCTCCAAAGGGAGAGCCAAAGCGATGAAATCCTGATTTAGAAGTGAGCCGAAGGTCTCCGCATGCATGAAGGAAAACTCCTTCCGATTCAATAAAGCCAAACCGGAGGGATTCCAAAAACAAGCGGTGGCATCATCCGCCACCCCCACAAATGCTCCTCCCATGCCCAAAGCCCGGGCTCCTACACCCAGACTTAAGAATTCTCCGGCATATTTGGTTCCGAAAGCCGAAGCGGAGAAGAGAAGCCAAAATCCCAATATCAGGAAAGATTTTTTAATCATAATTCGCAAATTAATATACGAAAGAAATAGCATTAATCAAGAAGAAATCGATACAATAACAGATGTTAAGAACGGATACATTTTATCATGCATACCGTTTAGGAGGATGCGGAGAATGAGGTGAATGTCTGGGTGATTGCTTATCATAACATTGAGAAAAGGAGAATCAAACCTACGAAAGAAGTAAAGTCCAACTCACTTCTTGATTTCACTCTGGGTTCGGTCCGGGCATTTCGCAAAGCTTACCTTCATCTGTGGTATAACTCAGTTTAACTGATTCAGTTGTCCGGGGGGAGAGCGAAGGATAATGAAAAAACATTGAAATCCTATTCGATATACGCTGGGAAAAAGAATGGATACCACCTAGCTATCAGCCGGGTGGATTATTTCTTTAGTTTATCTTTAAGGCAAGGTAAATTCTCCCCCTGAATCGAACGATAATAAATAATAAGGATTCTTCTTAATCGAGAATCATAAGTTTGAGAAACCTAATCTGTATCTATCTGGGTGATAAAATGATCTTACCTGCCGGATTATTAAGCGAAACCCGCTTCGGGGATACCAAGTTCTTTGTGCAGACCGAATTTGCATCAAGACCTCAGCCCCGGGTCACCACCACTATCTCCATAGATGGGGCAGTGGTGGAAAAGGTGGAGAATATCTGGGAAAAGCTGCCCCAAACGGAGGAAGAAAAAGAAGCCATCGAAACATGCTTAAGGGAACAGCATCAGCGGGTTCTGAAAACCATAGAAGAGAAAAAAGGGGACTTGATCTCTTTTGAACCGGGAAAGGTGGAAGAAAATCCGTACGAAGATGCTGCAATTATTAATCTAAAAGAAGAGCTTTCCAAAATCAAAGGGGTATTGGGATGGGTTTTCCTTTTGACCGGATCACGGATGACCATGTACCTGCAATCGGAGCCGGAGGACAGAAGGGGGGAGGATCTCACGTGGCAGATGAAGGAGTTATCCTTGTTCCTTCCAAAAGTGACCGACTTGGGGAATTTCAAGGGGGGGATTTTGACCTCATCCCAAAGCCGTCTGCTCTTTTTGCCTTTCAAAAGGCATATGGTGGGAATTAAGCTGGACTCTAAAGTCGATTGCGAGAAGCTGGTAAAGAGAATCAAATCGCTGCTATAATGAAACGCTTCCAATGGCTTTCTTTTTTTCGAAGGATCGGATGGAAAAGATACTAAAGGAAATAAAATCCGTGCCGGGGGTTACCGGGACTTTGGTGCTGGCCAAGGAATTAAAAGTCTCCTATTACGAGCTCCCCACCAATTTTACCCCGAACCTGATTAAACAGGTGGGAGCCAAGCTGCAAAAGCTCTGTGAGAAGATGTCTCTGCCCAGCCGATTGGATCTGAAATTCGACAACGGCATCGGTATGGTATACAATCTGGAAAACAGCATTATCCTGATCTTCGGAAAACCGGATATGGATTTCTCTTATCTGGGACTGGTGCTGAAATCGGCACTCCAATCTATTGAGCGTCTGCTGGAGAGAAAAGGAGTCGAAGTAGAACAGATCAAGGGTATGCCAGAATGGACCCTGGACCAAAACAGCCTTAACCTGTTAATCGAGGCAATAAATCTGATAGCCACCGGTTATGCGGAAAAAAGAGGAATCTGGTGGGTCACCAGAAACCTGCGCAAATCCAAAGAGGATATAATCCGGGAATTCCCCCAGATGTCCAATTTCTACGTGGACAATCAGGGGAGGGTTTCCATCGTCTCCGCAAAAGCGGAGATGTTTGACCGGAAGATTCCTTTGGGGATGATTAAATGGATTGACCTATTCGTGAATAAGACTCCCCACTCCTCACCCCGCGATAGAGTAGACGACGTAAAAAAGCTGACCGCACACATCAGCCAACCCTTGGAGGGGATAGGTTTCTACGAGCTCTACACCAGGGTGGCCAAGAAACTGGTCTAAAGCCTTCTATATAAAACTAAAGAGTCCCGCCGATGCGGGACTCTTTGGAAAGGGCTTAGATTTGAAAGGACTCTCTCACTACGCAACCATAAAGGGTTTTTATAACCGCCTTTAGCATTTCGCTTTCGCTAACCCCGCCAAAGACGGGGGTCATGGCGTACGCTCAACCGCAGGGGGCGACCTTCATCAGTCGATTGTTAAAGGTCTTTCAAATACACCCTTTCCTTTAATAAATTATCATACGGAACAACAAAAAGCAAGCATTTTTATTCTCAAAACAAAAATAATTCTCCAGCCCGAAAACACCTAACCCATATGGAATATTTTTGAGCACCTCCTTTATTCTTCCAAATCGCACCAATGAAATCCCCAGTAACGATTCTGCATAAAACAATTGCATCCAAGCCATCCGGGGTTTTATATTAGTAAGGTAATGCAGATAAGCGGATGACCTGTCATGCCGTCTAACTTAATCCACCGGATAGCGGGAATTTCTATATGTTGACCGGTTTGGGCGTGGACATAATAGAGGTGAGCCGGATCAGGAAGGCTTTGGATCGATGGGGTGAGAGATTTATAAAGCGGGTTTTCACCCCGGAGGAAAAACGTTACTCCATGCGAAAGGCTTTCCCGGAGCAATCCTTGGCCGCCCGTTTCGCCGCCAAAGAGGCGGTGATGAAAGCCCTGGGCACGGGTCTTACCGGTGGAATCGCCTGGACTGACGTGGAAATCGTGAATAACCCATACGGGAAGCCGGAGGTAAAACTGGGAAGAAAGATCACCAGTTTAATCGGCGAAAAAAAGGTACAAATCAGCCTTTCTCACACCAGGGAATTTGCCGTTGCTTTTGCGGTTTTGGAGGAGGCAGAATAAATCAGAAGAGATAATATAATTTCCGTCGGAAGGTCACCCGGCTTAAACTTAACATGCAAATCTGGAGTATAAAGCTTTAGTGTTATATTTTTGGTAAACCTGAATGTTTGCATTTCTGCGTAGATTTTGTATCATTAAATTCCAGTTTCGTTTATCTGTCATCTATCGTCGAAAGGAGTTATATGTCCAACCAAAAAGAGATTTTCGATATCTTTGAAAAATCCGGCGCTCTTTTGAAGGGGCACTTTCTTTTAAGCTCCGGTCTTCACTCCGGTTTGTATTTCGAAAAGTTTCAGGTGCTGCAATACCCGGAATACGTGGAGATTTTGTGCCGCAAGCTGTCAGATTTTTTCAAAGATGTTAAGGTGGAGGTGGTGGTGGGTCCCACCACCGGCGGAGTCATCATCGCTTACGAGGTAGCTAAGAATCTCAAAGTCAGGTCCATCTTTGCGGAACCTGGAGATCAAGGTAGAATTTTCAAAAGAGGATTCAATTTAGGCAAGGGTGAAAAGGTTTTAATCGTGGACGATATCCTGACCACCGGAGGCTCGGTCAACGAGGTGGTTCAATTGGTGGAAAAACACGAAGCCAACATTCTCGGCATTGGCATTCTGTTGGATCGCAGCGGGAGCAAGGTGAAGTTTAACTATCCTCTGAAAGCACTGGCAGAGACCGAGGTAACCAATTATCGTCCGGAGGAGTGCCCCATGTGTATAAAAGGGGAGCCTCTGATAAAACCGGGGAGTAGAAAAATCTAATCATAAATGGAGAACAACGGATAACGAATATCGTATAAAACCCTTCCAAATTCGACCACAAGTCTTTTGGAATAGTGATTAGGTGGGGAATGAGGTAAAGGAGGTTTTGTGAAAGTCATAAATTACAAAAATATGGAAGCCAGGGAAGTCAAGGAGTCTGGGGCAGTGGGGGTGACCATACGATGGTTGATCTCGGAAAAGGATGGGGCTCCCAATTTTGCCATGCGCTTATTTGAGGTGGAAGCGGACGGATATACGCCATTTCACCATCACAAATGGGAACATGAGGTCTTTATCCTGGAAGGAAAAGGAAGTCTGGTCCTGGAGGATAAAACCGTTCCTCTGAACAAAGGAGATGCAGTTTTGGTTTCCGGTGAGGAAAACCATCAATTCAAGAATGTGTCGCCGGAGAAGCTGATTTTTCTGTGTTTGGTGCCCAATAAGATGCTGTGATTTTACCTGTCCCGGGTGATGCTTCAACCAGGGAAATTGCTGAAGTAAAAAGCATCGGCATTTCCTGGGATTGTTTCCCAAATCACCCTCTGGATGGTTTCGTTTTATAGGTTACGGTTACGTATTGTTTATCGTATAAGGTCTAACGAAGAATCCGATCCCTGATGTTTACAGAAATAGAAAGAAAATATGGTACGCCCCGTAAACTGGTCATGTCTTTCTCTATGAACCCGAAGGAATTTGAAATGCTCCAAGCCAGCATGCAGGATGGGCGGAATTCAGACGTGACCATGTTCATATTCAAAGATGGCAAAGTCATAGTGATAGCCAAACCCTGGTACCCGGAGGGTCTTTTTCGAGCTCCCTCGGGAGGAATCAAACCGGGTGAGGGCTTGGAGCTGACCGCCAAAAGGGAAGCATACGAGGAAACCGGAACAGAAATAGAATTGGAAAGGTATATACTCAGAATTCAAGTTACTTTCACCTGTAACGAGAAAAAGAGAGAATGGACCAGTCATGTTTTCACTGCACGTTACCTGTCGGGTGAATTAAGGCCCGTTGATACCGGTGAGATAAAAAAGGTAATCCAGATGAGTCTGGATGATCTTTCTTCTTTGGAACCGGAACTTATAAGACAGAACTCAGGAGGGTTGAAATATCGTGCTGCTCTGACTAAAGCAGCGATTGCAGAAATCAAAGCAGAAAAAAGTAGGAACGTATAGCATAGCAATACGTCCCTTATAAGCTTATATCATGTAAATATAATCTCTGGTTCTAACCCAAAATCCCCAATCACAATCTCGATACAGTTTACATATCTTTTATTGTTTCTTCCCCCTCCTCCCCCATCAACTCACCCCGGGCAATCATCTTATCGAAATCCAGGGGATGCCTATGCAAGTACTCCTCTTCGGTCATGGTACCGGTGATGACGGTCAAGTTAACCGGATAGACCTCCGGATCCAAGATCATGTAAAACATGTGCCACACTATTATGGCCAAAGATGCTAAAAGAGCTTCATAATAGTGGATGGTCTTGAACACCTCTAAAAGCCACGAGGGCATAAGACTCAAGAAGGTGTTTTCGAACCACAAAGGGATACCGGTCAATATCATCACGAACCCACCCCAGATGAGTGCCCAATATTCTGCTTTTTCCGCATAATTGTATCGATCGAAGAGAGGTTCCCGAGAAGAAATACCAGCGCTGAAACGCAGGTTTTGGACGAAGTTTCGCACGTCCGAGAACACCGGGAACTTCGCCATTATCTGCAATCTGCCCCGTTTGGTGAATATGGCATTGACAAACGAATAGGCGAATAGTCCAATGAATATGACCCCGGCAACCCGATGAGCTATCCCCCGAGCAGTGAAAGCCGTAGGTGAATGGGTCATCCAGGAAGACCACCATTTGTCCGGATAGCTGAACGCAAAACCGGTTATGGCCAGGGTGGTGAAGGAGATCAAAAGAAGGAAATGCCATAAAACCTCTTTGCCAGTGAATCTTATCACCGTTGCACCCTTGGCTTCCCGGTATTTTTCTCTTACGTATCTAAACAGGATGATGGCATTGTGCACCAGCATCCCCCCTATTACCACTATGATCATAGACACGTAAAATCTGGCCACATAGTATGCCACCATATTCTCCCGGTGTGATGGAATGGGATGCACGGAACCTTTGGCGAAGTTCTCCCCGGCGTTGGGATGGCATTTCCCGCAGGTTTTCTGCAGGTTGTTTTTGTTGATGGAAGAGTTCGGATCAGAGGAGGGGAGGATGTCGTGATAGTCATGACAGCTGGCGCAGTTAGCCACCATGGTTACCCCGGCCCGGCTGGCCACGCCGTGATAGGTATCCAGGTAAGGGGTTTTCCTCTGAGATATGATCCCATATTTCTGGGAAAGATACACCTCTGAGTGACAGCGGGGACAGGTCATCTTGGAGATGTTTGCTCCCGAGACGGTGGAGGCTTTATTCTCGGGAGGTAAGATGTTATGTTCGCTGTGACAGTCGGTGCATACCGGAGCATTAGGCAGTTTTTCAGCCAAAGCTTTTCCATGAATAGATTTCTCATACACCTCGGTTACATTGCCGTGGCATTGACCGCAGGTTTTAGGAACGTTATATTTGTAAATAAGCGAAGTGGAATCATTTGCTGGCTGCAAATTGTGGTCCCCATGACAATCCGTGCAAATGGCTGCTCCCATCTCCCCTTTTTCTATGGCCATACCATGAACGCTTTTATTATATAACAAATAAGGTTCTTTTACTGGAATATTATACCTTTTGACGATTTCTGGGTTCTGATGACAGACAGCACACATCTTAGGGATGTTGAGTCGATAGTTAATGGATTGGGGATCGCTTTCGCTCTTTATGTCGTGAGTACCGTGACAATCTTTGCACCAGGGCGCATCCTTAACTCCTTCGAGATATTTCTCCCCGTGAAAACTCTTACTGTAAATCTCCACTACATCCTGATGACAAATCCCGCAATCTACCGGTTTGGGTGTCTCTGCATGCAGTTCACTCTTCACGTTCTGGTGGCAGTCCACACACATAAAACTGCCATGAATCGAAGATTCAAATAAGGATTGATCCACGTACAAGGGAATCTCTTTCCCCGACTCGTCGGTTTTAGTCAATCCCTTGTCGCCGTGACAGGTAAGACAATCGCTTTCTTGAGCCACAGCCATGAGAGCGGAAACCAGCAAGAATAAAACTGCGCAGATTGAAATAGTGATCAGTTTTTTCAATTTCTCAATCCTTAGATTAGGTAAAGGTGAATAGCTACGCATGTTCATTCTCTGATATAAACCTCATGCGCTCTAACAAACTGCGAAACAAGATATAATACACGGGAAGTAAGTCAAGCAAAATGTGGGTGTGGTGAAGAATAACGATCTTAAGGATTATTCAAAAACAAAACTTTAGAAGACCTTCTAAAAACAATCTGGGTCGAACACAATATTGTTGAATTTACCCGGGGAACTGGTTATGGTTTATCTGTTCCTTTATCCTCCTGGTGACAATCTTCGCACTTTTTCCCTTCCAGAGGATGGTGACAATTATAGCAGTCCAGATCGGTAATCAGTTTCATGGAGCTCTCATTGGTTTGATGACAATCGGAGCAACCCATACCCAGACTTTGGGTATGAACATTGTGCCGGAATTCAACCGATTTGTATTTTATGCCTTCGACCGGACCATCCCGGTGGCATTTACTACATTCGATTTCTTTGTTCCCATGATGACAATTATCGCAATCGGTTTTATCGATGATCAACTCCCCGTGTACCTTCTTATTGGAATGGCACGTCTCACAATCAAGGTTGGCCGTTTGCAGATGGACTCCGTGCTCGAAAAGAGAATTAAAGATCTTCACCTTTTTTTTCTCAATGTCGGAATGGCAATTGTAACATTCGGACTTGAGAGACGCACGGGATAAGGATAAAGCTGCAGGTCGATAGGATGATCCGATTAACTGCATGGTTTGTTCAATCATGGAGTTCGACTCCTCCAGCAGATTGGCTGCATACCTGATATTGTGTACTCCCTTTCCATATCTCACCAGATCGATGTTATCCGAAGCCTGATCCAAAATTCTCTTTGACTCCTGAAGATCCGCACTACCTCCTTTTACTCCCGACAATCTTCTCTGGGCTTCAGCCAGACTGGGGAGGATTATGGAAAGATTTTGCTTCATCTGGGCCTGCCACTGGTCCAGCATCTTTCCGTATTGAGTCCCGTGGCAGGACATGCACGCAGCCAGACTGGCATAAGCCGTGCTCCCCTGATACGGATTGCCCCGGTGGTAGATGTGACAACTGGTACAACTCACCCGGATCAAAAACATGGGATCGGGCATATATTTCACTCCGTGCCCTCCTATTCCCAGATAGAGTTCCTTCTGGGCTTGATGCTGGTTGGGGTGACAGGAGGTGCATTCCATCTCCACCGATTGCGCTGCCTCAGGCATCTGGTGCCTGATCTCGTCATGACATCTTAGGCAATCCACCTTATGCTTGGTCACGTGGTTATCGTGCATAAGCAAAGCATCGTTGAATTTCTCCAACTTCTCCGGTTCGGTGTGACAGGAAAAGCATCGGTCCTTCGATACCTCTCCATTACCTTGAATTACGTTCATATGACAGCTAAGGCAGGCTACCCCTCTTTTTATGGCCTCGGCATGATCGAATTTGACTCCCAGATACTGAACCGGTGATAAGGGTGCCCCGTGGCAGATGTTACAGTCGTTTAGGGTCTTCTCCCCCGGGACTCGCTTGAAATGGCAAAGAAAGCAGGTACCGGTGGTCACGGTCATGTGCTCCCCCTGAACGATCTGGGAATGGCAGGAAGTACACCGAAGTCTCTTGCCCCGTCGCATCTCCAACAGGTGGGGAGTGTGATCAAACAGGATATTGCCAAAGTTCTCCTTTCCGGACAAGATACGCCGGTTATGACATCCCTCCCTTAAACAGCTGTTATCCGAGATCTCCACCCAGGGTCGCCCCTTGCCGTAGGTTCCGGTGAAATATTGAACCACCGACGTCAAGGCCTGGAATTTGCCCTTCAATTCCTTTTCCACCCCTGGATCATAGTGACATTCCACGCAAGGAACCATGTTATGGGAGGAACTTTTCCAGCTGGCATAGAAAGGATCCATGTAATGACAGAGGGTACAGAACTCCGGTGTGGCAGAATACTGCAATCCGATAAACGATAATATACCGATGGCAGCCAATCCCACCAGGGCGATTTTGCTCCACCTTTTTGCTCTTCGAATGTATTCCTGTCTCTTATCTGAGTTCACGATTAACCTTATTATCTTATGTATAAGCTACGAAAACCATCGGTAGTACTCAGTCGACCCGGATTTATCACCTTCACTAAACAGGATACGCAAACTCCTCTTTCCCGTTGAGTGCAAACAAAAAAACCGAAATGAAGTCCAATTTCGGCTGAACTTGGGCTTGGATCTTCTTTTTGGGCTAAGAGGGATTTATGTTCCCTGTCCCCCCTGACGTAAATCAAACTCCCGGTCAGCCCTTTTCTTCTTTATATACAATACCGTAGCGGTAAAAAGTATGAAAAGCCAGACTACCCCCAAAGCCAGTTTTCTCAGACGAAAGGATTCCAAAATCTCATGAATACGGAGTTTTATGTCGGAGGAGATCGATTTTGCCTGCACCGTGTTTTCTTCCACCAAGCTGATATTTAAAGCATGGATCGTAGGGATGGCTTCCAGTAAGTTGCTTTTCGCCCTTTCCAATCCCACCTCATCCTCGGTAACGTCAACCCCTTTAAGTTTTGCTTTATCGATGAGGGCTTCCGCCCCGTCTATCTCTACTTGCGTCTCTACCAGGAGAGTTTTTATCTGCTGCCCGCGTTTGTATGCTCCGGAGCTTTCGTCGTGGCATCTGGTGCAGACCGTATCCAGCATGGCTACATTGGCTGTCTGCGTTTGGTGCTGTTGGTGACAGGATATGCACTGGGCCATCAGATTGCTCTTCATGGCAGTCTGGTGAGGGCTTTGTTCGAAATAATCGACCGCCCGGCTATGACACTGTCCGCAAACGTGTTCCACCTGGGTCACCCCCGGCGGCAAAGCTCCGTGATTTCCGTGACAGCGGGCACAGGTAGGGGCACTCCGGTCGTTTTTCTCCAGCAGATATATCCCGTGAATACCCTGCTTATATTCCTCAAATGTGTTGAAAGGGAGGTGATATTTATCCATTAATTCCTGGTTGGAATGGCAGTTAGCACAGGTGCCGGGGACATTGGTGGGAAAAACCTTGCTCTCCGAATTGTCCGCCCGCAGTATCTTATGAGTTCCGTGACAATCGGTGCAGGTGGCGGCGTCAAAGTCGTTCTTTTCCAAAACCGCCATACCGTGCAGGCTGGTCTTGTAATCGTCCAGCTGATGCGTAGGTATCCCGAACGGCTGCATCCTCTTCCGGTCCGCATGACAGTCCCCGCATAGGTAAGCTATTTTCTTCTTGGTGGGTTTGCCCACAAACCCGGCTTGGGGGGACATGGCAGCATCTTGATCCAGGGTGGCGGGATCTCCGCCATGACAGTCATGACACAAAATCCCCCCCTGGGCATGGATACTCTGGTTGAATTCCACCTTTTGCTCTCCATGGCAAACCATACAGGAGTATGACTCCTCATCCACGGCCAAGGAGAGGGAAGGTTCCCAGAATGAACGACTCAAAAAAAACATTAAAAGAAGGATCAACTTAAAGTCGGGTTTCATTTTTCCCTATTTCCCCTGGGTTTGTTCGGTTACCTGATGAGGAACACCTCTTAAGTCGAAATTATATTTTTTACCGAAGACGGTCACGGTCTTCTCTGAAAGAAAACCCAATACCCCTAAAGCCAATGCCAAAAATAATACTATTCCCCCCAATGAAACCACCAGCTTTCTCTTCCGGGGGTGACGGTAGGGACTCCGGTCCAAAAAGGGTATGAAAAAAAGCAGCAGAGCAAACAATCCCATGCTTACTAAGCCGATTATCTTGGGAACGTATTTTAAAAACTGATAAGCATACATAAGATACCATTCCGGCTTTATCCCCTCCGGAGTTTTAAACGGATTGGCCTTATCCTCCAGGGGAAACGAAAAGAGAATCGCTAAAGAAAGCAGAATCCCGATAATCAGATAAGCTGCTATGACCTCTTTTAAGAAATGGTTGGGGAAAAAAGGTCTTCCTTCCTCGGCAGGTTTCTCCTCGATGTAACTGGACTTCTCAGGATGTTCCATATGTGTGCTCCACAGGATTCTAGGAATCAAGGGATAAAGGATTCGAGCGTATGTTTATAATCATGGCTAAAATGCTTTCTGTATTTCTGTGTATCGATACCGTAAGCCAGATTCTCGTTAACCCTGATTTCATTTTCTTTCCAGCAGATTTTCATGCTGGGTCTTTTCGATTTTTTCATTCGAATCCTCAATTGCCAGACCCGTAATTTAAAGCGGTCCGGCTATCCCCTGTCTTTTGACCATGGCAAAATGAGCGGCCAAGAATAGCGCCATGAACCAGGGGAGAATCATGACATGGATGGTGTAGAACCGGGTCAGGGTATCACCGGTTACATTTTCGGACCCCCGCAATAAGGTCAATAATGCTTTACCCACAACGGGAACTCCGCCTACCACCTCCGTCCCCACCGTGGATCCCCAGAAAGAGAGCTGATCCCAGGGAAGAAGATAACCGGTGAAACCAAAGGTAATACTTAAGAATAATAGAACCACTCCCACCACCCAGTTCAATTCCCGGGGATTTTTATAAGCTCCCTGGAAAAATACTCTCAGCATGTGAATAAACAGGGCGAGGATCATCAGGTTGGCACCCCAGGCATGCACCTGCCGGATCAACCATCCCAACGGAACCTGGTTGTTGATGAATCTTATGCTGTTGTATGCATCGGCGGCGGAGGGCTTGTAATAAATGGCTAACATTATACCGGTAACCACCTGGATCCCGAACAGAAGGAAGGTTATCCCCCCGAAGCAATGCCAGAAGTTGATGTGTTTGGGGACCGGCTTCTTTAGGAGTTTCTGAAGTCCCTCCTTAATATCCAGTCGCTGGTCCAATTCACCGTAGATGACGGGAAAGATATGCAGAAACACCCCCACCATCTGTTTTAAATTGAACCGCTCCTCGGTCCAGCGTCGGATTTTACCCCCCATATCCTTTTTCTCCGCCATATTTAAGCTCCCTTAGTCACATAGATTTTATCCCCGGCTATTTCGACCTTATATAAAGGAAGCGGGGAGGGGGGAGGTCCGGAGATGACCTTTCCCTGATAGTCAAAATATCCCGCATGGCAGGGGCAGAACAGAACCTGTTTGTCCTCCAGCCATTCCACCATGCACCCCAGATGGGTGCATTTCATGTCCACCGCGAAGAATCCGGCTTTAACGTGAATGATCATCACATTCATGTTTTGAAATACGATGGGTTTGGCTTTGCCCTCGGGCAGATCGGAAACCGGTCCCACTTCCATTCTCTCCTGAGCCTCTGCCCCCCCTCCTTTTTGGGGGGGGTAAATAAAATCTAATACTGCTCCCACAGTGGCACCGAGCGAAATCAAGATAGAGGCACCCAACAGATAGTCCAAGAACCGGCGTCGGGTTATTTTTCCCTCTGGTATTTTAATTTCTTCTGCCATTTTGTTTCGATCCGATTGATTTGAACCCACATTTCATTATACTAAACTACTACCAGCTCGTCAAGGAGAACAAAGGGAAAAGATTATTTTTTATCTTGCCTTATTTTCATAATTAAAACCTCATAAAAGCAAATTTAAACAACAAATTATACCTAATTTATCCGGATTAAACCTTTTGTCAAGCAAAAAATGGAGTTTATACCACCACACACAGTCCACCTTTTGCGAAAACTCATTTCATGGTTTGTTTTATTCTTAATATTTTGAAAAAAATTATGAAAAATCAAAAAAAATCTTGACAAAGAGGACAAGTAAGGTTAGTTTAGTTAAGTTTGATTATATCTTTTCGAAGTTAAAGGGATTTTAGAGGTGAACGTGAACAGGGAACATAAACAGGTTTTTAGAATACTCCGGTTAGCAGTCATCTTCCCTCTTTTATTGTTTTTCGCCTCCAAACCTATTTGGTCGGAGAAAACAGGCCTATCTCCAGATGTGGAGCTAACCTCTACCTGTGTAGGATGTCATGAAGGAGTCGATACACTTTTGGCCAAGACCCCCCATCGTTTAATTCTATCATCGGATGAGCGAAGAATGGGGAATTCGCCAGCGGGCTGCACGGATTGCCATTTGAACACGGAGAAGCATTTGGAAGAACCGGGAATCGGCAATATCACCAATCCCTCCAAAGTGACCTCCTTAGAGAATTACGAGATCTGCACCTCCTGCCATTCCGATCCCCATTCCCAGGATAATCCGGTATCCGATGTCCATTCCCGGAATAACGTCGATTGCTCCACTTGTCACAGCGTGCACCATCCCAAAGAAAAATGTCTTTTGTTATCATCCCCAAATGATCTGTGTTTAAGTTGTCATCAGGAGTTGAGTGGAAAATTCTTCTTAGTCTCCCATCATCCCGTTACCCAAAAAACCATCCTCTGCATAGACTGCCATAAGCTGTCTGAACCTTTGGAGGAACCGCTCTCCTCGTCAAATATAAATTCGGAATGTTTCTCCTGTCATGCCGAATATCAGGGTCCCTTTCCTTATGAGCATGGGGCGGTCAACGATTATACCGTGGAAAAAGAAGGATGTATATATTGCCACGATCCCCATGGCTCTCCAAATCCGCGGCTTTTGAAACAGCCGGTTGGGGCTTTGTGTCTTAACTGTCACTTTGTGCCTAAACACCAGACCGCTCACGGGGGAATCTGGGCCAAAAAAGATTGCCTGGAATGTCACGTGGATATACACGGTTCCTATACCGATAAAAACCTTTTTGGCGAGGATCTCTTCGGTGGCTCCTGCTTTGTCTATGGGTGTCACGTCCGTTGAGGATTAAAGAATGAAAAAGTTTTGTTTATATGTTTTAGTCATCATCCTGATTTTGATTCAATCTGTCTTATCTTCAGCGCAGGATAAACTAAATCTTTCCGGGCAGACAACCCTGGGTTATACCTTCATTGATGATAATGGGAAAAAAACCACGACCGAGGAGGTCTTCAATATCTATTCCGGCCTCATCCTGGAGAACCTTAGCCTTCAAGGTCTTTTCCGGGGGAATTCCACATTTGAACTGAACCTTTCCAGTATCAATAAAGACAACCGCACCTTATTTTTCTCTTTGAAAAAGCCGGGTCGTTTCTCCATAAATTCCCGGTGTAACCAATCCAGATTTCTTTACGACGAAAACGGGGATTTCAAGTCGATCCGGACCATAAGCAGCGTCTGGGGCGATTACCAGATCACCCCCTTCCTGAAACTGAAAGCGGATTATTACCACCATCTGAAGAAATATGATAATAAAGATTACTCCGTCAGCCAGGATGAGGAGGAAGAGGAGAATAAACAGTTTTTCCAATCCGGTGGTTTGGGAATCCAGCTTAAATCCGGAAAAAGATACCTCGATTTGGAATACCGGCTCCGCTCCTTCGACAGTGAGATCAAAAATCTTTTCAACCGGGAAGGAAGCCGAATAAAGGTGGTTTTAAATACACCCCTCCCTCAAAATGTCTACCTTTCGCTCTCCTATTTGCACGACAAAAATAAGTTGAAAAAGCCAGATCTGAATCTAACCACCGATCTTTATCAAGGCACCGCTTTTTATCACCCGGTGAAAAAGGTAAACCTCTCAGCTAAATTTTCATTCCAGAGAACCGAAGACCGGGCTACCTCGGTGATCTCGGATATTATCCGGGGGGGAGGAGAGGTGGGTTACAAATTCTACCCGGGGTACGATGTCAACTTGGGTTATCAATATGAAAGAAGGAAAGAGAATGAAGCGGTGGGAATCAACTCCTATTTGGCAGGTTTGTATTTTCAACTCATCCCGGAGCTTTCATTGAAAGCCCGGTACCTTTTCCAGAAAGGAAAGGATCCCAAGGATGTGACCTTAACCGGACCCTGGGATAACGAAAAAGTCCTGGTGGAAGTGAAAAGCCGTCCGGTAAAAGAAATTAATTTTAAATTAAGATATGAGGATAAAACCAGAAAGAACCCGGATATCTCCACCTCCACCTCCGACCGGGGTTATGTCTCGTTCGTCTCTTTCTCCTGGAGGAGCTGGCTGGAAGCGCAGCTCAACTATTATCTTCTGAAAGTGGATTGCAAAAATACCGTTGGCAACTTCCGGGTGAACAACTACACTTTAACTTCGCTGGCAACTGTGAAACCCTGGACCCGGCTTACCCTATCCTGCGGATGGAACCGTATCGACTTGAGAAAGGATTTGGACATTCGCAAAGACGGAGTGGTGGTGGGATTCGACTATTCCCTGCGGAAAGATTATTCCCTGCAAGGCAAATACGAGCAATACTCCTATGACGATTATATCCTGTATTCGAACTTTTACGGAGCCAATGTTTACCGGCTAAGCTTAACCAAGAGATTTGGAGGAATTTGAAACTTACGGATATTTCAATCTACTTAACCTTCCCACAACTTAAAGGAGGTCTTATATGAGCCAAAAAGATCTGTTTAAATTGGTGCTTTTGGCTTTATTCGGATTTCTTTTCCTTATCTCCGCCTGCGAAAAGAAGACCGAGATTACCAAGATTGTTCAACCGGAACTTGCCGCTTACGTCGGTTCACAGGCTTGTCAATCCTGTCACAGTACCATTTATGATTCATTCAAAAAGACCGGCCATCCCTATAAGTTGAACCCGGCTGATTCAGTAGAGCAGAATCCGAATTATTTTCCTTTCGTCTCTCAATTTCCTGGTCCGCCTCCGGGTAAAAGTTGGAGTGATATCTCCTATGTCATCGGAGGCTTTTGGTGGAAAGCGCGGTTTATGGATCAAAATGGTTATATCATCACGGGCGACCAGGTGCAATATAACTTAGCCACGCAACAATGGGTGCCCTATGAGGCGTCGGTTACAAACAAGAAATATGACTGTGGACCATGTCATACCACCGGCTATGATTCTGCAGGACATCAAGATGGTCTTGAGGGGATTGTGGGAACTTGGGCTTTCCCCGGGATACAGTGTGAGGAATGTCATGGTCCAGGAAGCGTACATGCTCAATCACCGAAAGATCATCCCTTGAAAACAGATCGCTCCTCCACCTTGTGTAGTAAATGTCATGTTCGAGGAACACCGTACAAGATTCCAGCCAAAGGGGGTTTTGTGGATCATCACGAGCAGTTTAATGAGATTATGGCTACCAACAAATTCAACATGCCCTGTGTAGACTGCCATGATCCCCATGTGGGTTTGCACGCGTTAAACCCAAACAGAGCCAATGCCATTAAAACAAAATGTGAGACCTGCCATTATGAGGAGATGGCTAGTTTTGCCAACACGGAGCTTCCTCATTATGCTGAGCAGGTAGAGTGCATCGATTGCCATATGCCCTACACCGGTAAATCAGCAGTTGGGGATACTCTCCATCACGTGGGCGATGTCCGCTCCCACCTGTTCCGCATCAATATCGATCCTAATGCCAAAATGCTTAGCGCAGATGGTAAGTTCGCCAACGGATATCTAACTGTGGATTATGTCTGCCTTCGATGTCATGGAACCAAGGATAAAGCCTGGGCTTTATCCAATGCCAATCGGACTCATGCTGAACCGGTCGAGCCTACCGCCTGTTTTGAATGTCACGGTGATACTCCCGAAAACGAGAAGATCATAGCCCGCCGCGAACAATGGAAAAACTCAAACCACGCCACCGGAGAGACTTATATCGAAAACGAGTCATCTTGTTCTCGCTGCCACACCAGTGAAGGTTTCGTCCAGATGCTCCAAACCGGATCTTCCGGTGAGATCGAAACTCCCTCTCACATCGGCTGCTTCACCTGTCATGCGCCTCACAGTATTTATGGTACCTTGAAGGTAAGAACGGAGGAAGCCTACACCTTGGAAAACGGTGTGGTTTTCGATAAAGGCGAAGGCAATCTCTGTGTGCATTGCCATCATTCCAGACGAAACGTGGATAACTACGTTTATGATGGGGTGAAGATGAGCACCCGTTTTGGTCCTCATCACAGTAACCATGGGGATATGCTCCAGGGGACTAATGCTTACGAATACTCCGGAGTTACCTACACCAATTCCTATCACTCCTCCGGAGTCCCGGATGGCTGCGTCACCTGTCACATGAACCAAAGGGTGGATTATACTTTAGGCGGGCATTCCATGAACATGACCTGGGGGGAAGAGGAAAACGAAGAGGAAAACGTGGAAACCTGCAATTCCCCTGTCTGTCACAACGGGACTTTGACCAGCTTTAATCGTCTGGCAGCGGAAGATTATGACGGCGATGGCACCATAGAGGGGGTCCAGGATGAGGTTGAGGATTTAATGGACAAACTTAAAGATAAGCTGATCACCGCAAACCTATTGACCGGTGGCGGAGTTCCAGTGGCGCGGGTGGTGGCAAAAGCAGATTCCGCCGGAGCGGTTTTCAATTATTTTTTCGTGCTGGAGGATCGCTGCAGCGGTATACACAACACCAAATATGCGGTTAAGCTTCTGCAATCTTCATTGGATTATTTAAGCCCTTCTCCAATCTCTAAGAGATAAAAAGTCAACTAGATGTCGCTTCAGCAAAAAGCGGGTGATCTTCACCCGCTTTTTGTTTGCTGAAGACATAAAGATACAGGCATCAAATAAAAATCGAATTTAAACCAACATATCCCTAGTTATCTTTGTATTTATCTTCTATTGACTATATTAGCAGTTTGGGTATTTTTAACTGGGGTGATGAAAATAACTCCTTCCCTCTGCTCTGTTTTGGAATAAGATAAGGGAAGATGAAGAAACTTAAATATCGGGAGAAAGGTTCAGATGGTTCTCGGAAATCTATTATTGGTTTTGGCATTTATGGCGGCTTTATTTTCCTTATTTCTCTTCCTCCTTGGGGCTAAAGAAAAGGAGAAATATCAGGAAGCTGGAAAAAAGATCTATTATCTCTTCTTCCTCTTTACTTTTCTGGCGTGTATCGATCTTTTGTATCTTTTTCTCACCCACCAGTTCCAGGTGGAGTATGTCTACGGATATAGCTCCTCCGATCTCCCTCTGTTCTATTTGATCTCCTCTTTCTGGGCCGGTCAGGAAGGAACATTTCTGTTGTGGCTCTTCTTCGGAGCTCTTATGGGAATTTTCCTCATCAAAAGATCGGGACCCTATCGGGGTTATGTTATGACCTTCTACCTTCTTGCCCAGATTTTCCTTCTGGTTTTGCTTTTGAAGAGAAGTCCTTTTTCTCTTTTACCTGATACCCCTAGTGATGGCAAGGGATTAAACCCGCTTCTGCAGGATTTTTGGATGGTGATTCATCCCCCTATAGTTTTTGTTGGATACGCGGCTTTGGCTGTGCCTTTCTGTTACGCCCTGGCAGCTTTAGTAAAGAACAGATATGAGGAATGGATCAGATTTGCTTTTCCCTGGGCAGTTTTCTCCTGTCTTTCCTTAGGGGCAGGGATATTCATCGGGGGATATTGGGCATATAAGGTTCTGGGTTGGGGTGGGTATTGGGGATGGGATCCGGTGGAGAATGCTTCTCTGGTTCCCTGGCTTTTCTCCGTGGCATTGGTACATGGTATGCTTTTAGAAAAAACTAAGGGAACAATGCGCAGAACCAATCTGCTTTTGGCCATCCTCTGTTTTCTTCTGGTACTGTATGCCACCTTCTTGACCCGCAGTGGGATTTTGGGAGAATTCTCGGTTCACTCCTTTGCTGATCTGGGAATCAATGCCTACCTGATGTTTTTCATGTTGCTCTTCACTTTCCTATCCATAGGGCTATTTGTTTCCCGCCTTTCAAACATCGCTCATGTAGAAACCACTAAGAATCTTCTATCGGTCGAGTTCTCCATCTTCCTGGCAATTACTTTTCTGTCGGTCTCAGCGCTTTTGGTTCTATTGGGTACTTCCGCCCCGCTCATCACCAAGCTATTCGGACAAGCCTCCAATGTAAGCCCGGCTTATTACATTAGCACTCAACTCCCCCTGGGGATTATTCTGGCTTTACTTTTGGGCTTTGCTCCTTTCCTGAACTGGAGAGGATCAAACTGGAGTGTTGTATTTAGAGCCATCCTTCCCACTCTGGTGATAGCCCTGCTGTTGACAGCTCTTTCTTTTGTGCTGAAAGTAACCTTTCCGGTTTACTTGATTTTTATGTCTGTCTCATTCTTGGCATTGATTGGAAATTTAACCGTGTTGCTTAAGCGAACTAAGGCGGGATGGAAACCACTGGGTGGATTCATTACCCATTTGGGCGTTGGTTTGATGCTGGTGGGAATCATCACCTCTTCCGGTTATAGCCGGTCGGTCAAGATCAATCTGCCGGAGAACGAAACCAAGGATGCTTTTGGGTACAAATTCACCTTTCTGGGAACGGAGGAGGATTCTATAAATCAAAAAAACGCTTTGAAGGTAAAGGTAGAAAAAGGAGGAAATAGTTATATCGCCAAGCCAAAACTTTATTACAGCGAATATAATCAAGCTTATATGCGAACACCCTCCATAAAGATAAATTTGTTGAATGATCTGTATCTGGCTCCATTAGAGCATCGAACAGCGGATGAAGCCAGCACGAATCTGATTGCCATAAAGAAGGGAGAGGAAAAAGAAGTAGAAGGATACACCATTAAGTTTACGGGATTCGATATGTCTTCTCATGGAATGGAAGGGGGGATGAGTGTTGGAGCGACATTAGAGGTGATCCGCGGAAATGAAACCCGTATCCTCACCCCCATATTGGTCATGGGAGGAGCGGAAGTGGACAGAAGCAAAAGTATGGTTCATCTTCCAGGGGGAGAAGATCATTTGGTTTTAGAGAAGATCGATGCTGATAATAAGACGGTTACTTTGAGTCTGGTTTTGGCGAAGGAAGAACCTGCTACAAACTTATTGGTAGTGGAAGTTAGCCAGAAGCCCTTGATCAACGTTCTATGGCTGGGAACGGTTCTGATCATGGCTGGTTTAGTGATCGCCACCTACCGACGGGCAAAGGAAACGAAATATGGTCAGAAGTAAGGATTTGTCATGCGGGCTGTGGTTCGACTTCACTCACCACCCTGAGTCTGACGAAGGGCGCAATCCTTGACCTATGAAGCTAAATCCGCTTATCGTTTTTGGGTATGTATTTCGACCACGTATCGGTTATGTATCTGGGTTTCGTCTTTGGTTTTAATACGATAAACGATACGTAACCGCCCCGAAACCTTTTTTGACTAAATCCTCAAGAGAAATACTGGGGTAATAATCCCATTTAATCAGTTATATCCAGTTTTATTCCCGTAAAGATTTTTCTTCCCGGATTGGGGTAATCTAAATCCGAGATCGAGTTTCCAAACTGGGTTGGCATCTTATCATCCAAAAGGTTGTTTATTTTCAAGAAGAAGGTCAGATATTTGATTTTCTGATTAAGATTAACGTCAAAGTTGGCACAAGGCCTGATTCTCTTGGCCAGATATCTTATCTTGGGGTAATAAGTATAATCCGGATAGTAGTTCAACCTCTGACTGCGGTAATTGAATGTTAGCTGGGCGGAAAGCGAGGAAAATATCTTCGCATTGCAATTAAGATTGAAAACATTCTCGGGCTGAAAACGTGCTCCTCTCTTTATCTCTTCAAATCTTCTCTCCCCGGAAAAGTAATCGTCATAAACCAAGTCCTTTTTTATCTCCTCTCCTTTATTATAAGTGTAATTCAGGGAAAAATCGTAACCTGCGGATAATGCGTAATCTAGTTCTAATTCCAGACCTTTACAGTTGAAGCGATCTAAATTGAATGGCTGCCACAATCCGTTCTCCCCCAGAGGCTGCCAGGATATCAAGTTCTTGACCTCACGTCGAAATAAAAAGATCTGAGAGGAGATCTTACTGCCGGTGAGAGCCAGACCAGCTTCAATGCTTTCCCCCTTTTCCGGTTTCAAATCCTTATTTCCTCCATCCGGCCAGTATAGGTCGTTGAAGGTGGGGGCGCGGTAGGCTTTTCCGTAATTCAGCTTCACGGATAAATCGTTGTTTAGATGATAGATCCATCCCAAATTGGGAGAAACCACTTTTTCGAAATCACTGGGGAGGTCATATCTGCTGCCGAGTTGAAAGGTGAATTTTCTTATGTTCCAGGAGGAGTTACCCCATAGTCCTAAAGTATTGGACCTTGGATTCCAGAATAATCTTGAATTCGTTTGTGAGGAAACGTAGAAGGATTTCTTTTGTGCATCCAAATGGTCTGAGGAAAAATCAAGGCCCAAAGTAATTCGATTGCTCCTCTTGACTGCAAAGGAATACTGCATAAATCCGCCCAGGCTTTTAGTCAGGTAGGAGTATCTTTCGTCTACTTCACCGAGGAAATCGTACCTGGTGGAGTAGTTCATCCTCCTTCGGTCAAAGAAAAGCCGGGTTAAAAACTCGCGCTTAGAGGATTCGGATTCGGATGATTCTTCTGAAGAACGGTAATTGAACGTAAAATCAAATGAAAAGTTCTTATCCTTCTGATGGTCGAAGAGAGAAGTGACCGAGGAGCTGCCGAACTTCGGGATATTCAAAGGATCGGGCACAGGTCCGGGAAGACCCAAATCATCTTTTTGAGTCGACAGGTAGAGCTTGAGATCGGCATCTGAGCTCAAAGGATAGAAGAGTGTGGAATGAAAGAAAAGGGCAGAGTAATCGGAATTTTCCCTATCCCCCTTTGTTTGTTTCCTTTCCAAGCCGGAATCTAATCTGAGTTTTTTTATCCCCGAACTGAAATCCAAATTTGAGGTCAAGGTATTTTCGTCTCCATACATGATGGAGGAGGATAGGTTTTTCTTTAAAGGAAGAGAGGGGATCAGATTCACCACCCCTCCCAAGGCATTGGCACCATACAGAGAGGAGAGCGGACCCCGAACGATCTCCACTTTTTCCAGATTCGCTAAAGACAGATCGCTTAAGTTGAAGATGCCGTTGGAGAGGTAGTTCAATTTTCTTCCTTCCAACAAAAAAAGAACCTGAGAAGAGGATGAGCCTCGCAGTGAAAAGGTCTGCACTTGCCCCAAAGATTCAGAGGATTTCATGTCTCCGGCGGAGAAATCCTTTAGCACCTCTCCCAAGGAGAGAAGATTGAAGTTCCGCAGTTTGAAGGAGCTTAACAAAGTGGCATTGGCGGGGATATTCTTAAGATGCTCCGGATACCGAGTTGCTGTCACGATAATCGGCTGCAGTTGGTATATCTTTTCACTGGCGGTGGGATCAGATTCCTCTTCTGCCCTGGCGCCTATCGAAAGAAGCAAACTTAAAAATAAAAAGAAAACCTTTTTCATTTTTTCTCCTTTCCTTTAGAAGGTTTTGGTATTCTGCAAGTTTGAATAGGGGTTCAGGATTCGAGGAGTCGAGTGAAATGCTAACAAATATAGGAACTCTAATTTCTTTCACATGAATCCTTTAATCCTAGAACGCTTGAATCCTTTTAGATTCTCCAACTAATTCGCAAATATCCCGAAAAACAAAACCCAGCTTCACGGCAAAGCTGGGTTAAATATCGTTTCACCAAAAACCTCTTCCCGCGAAGAGCAATCCTATGCTGTAGGGACAATTCCCCGCCTTTGGCGGGATGTTCCACATGAATTGTCCCTACAGAGGACTTTATCAGATTCGATTTGATCGGTCTCCTGACTTTGCGGCATCGAACCTACTCACTTCCCTTCCCATCCCCCGGTTAGTTCATAGTTCGCAGTTCGTGGTTCGTGGTTAAAAGCTTTTACTACGAACTAATAACCATGAACTAAAAACCAGCCCGCCTTCGGCGGGCTAGGACAGTGGTTTTTGAAGTTTTCGTAGCCACTTACAGTAGCGGGGCTGTGGCGGAATCTCACCGCCTTCCCGTTTCCCTTTCGGGATCAAATCGATTTTATTTTTCAGAGAACAAATTCGAAACCAATATATGCAATCTACTATCTGAAGTCAAGAAAAATTTCCTGTTAATATCAAAATACTATTAAACAATTTGCTGTTACTGTTTAAATGCAGTAGCCAATTCAATGAGCTTATTAGAAGCTTGATGAATCAAGCAACTACAGCCACCCGTTTTCTTTATACCACCTCACCGTCTCCGCAGCCCCTTTGTCCAGTGGAAACCTGGGAATAAATCCCAATTCGGTTTTGGCTTTGGAGACGTTCAAACCCCAATATCTTTGGGTGATCTCTTTTGCCTTTTGGGTGTTAAATGCCGGAGTTTTGCCAATTAGGCGGTAAAGGTTTTCTGAGAGGAAAGCCAGAAGGAACACTATGCTTTTAGGTATTCTTATAGGGACAGTCTTTTTATTCAAGACCCCGGCGATGATATTGAATGCCTCTCTCCAGGAATAAACTCTATCTTCTGCAATAAAGTAAGTTTGATCGACGGCTTTAGGATTTTCAGCCGCCAGGATAATGCCATCTACCAAATCCTTGACATAAACCAAACTTATGTAACTCTCCCCTTTTCCAAAAGAAATCCGAAATCCAATGTTGACCACCTTGAAGAACCCCAGCATATCGGTGTCTCTCGGTCCATACACCGCCGGCGGACGGATGATGGTTACGGGAAGTTTAGACGAATAGTCCGAAACTATCATTTCCCCCTCTAACTTGCTTTCGCCATAATATGAAACCGGTTGATTGATTGCAGTTTCGTCTTTGGGGCGTTCATCTTCACCCGGTCCTGCTGCTGCCTGGCTGCTTATGTACACAAACCTTTGAAGTTTTGGATTTTCCTCAATACACACCTCCATTAAATTTCTAGTCCCTTCGGCATTTGCTTTAAAATATTCCTCCCTAGTCTTGGCTTTGGTCAATCCCGCTGAATGTATTATGATATCCACATTCCTGACCGCTTCCTTAAGGGAATTCTTTTCCGAGATATCTCCATAGGCATATTCAATTTTAAGATCAGAGAGCCATTTCAAATTGCTGGTTTTTCTGATCAAGCATCTGACCTGATAACCTCTGTCCAGAAGTCCTTCGACCAGATGGCTTCCCACAAAACCGTTGGCACCTGTGACTAAAGTTTTAATACTTTGCCTGTTCTTGTCAAATTCTCTTTGCACTGCAGATATCTCCTCGAAATTCACCATGAATATAGTTTAATTCATTCCAAATTTCAATTTGATTTTGTTTTTTAGAATGCTCCTAAACATTTCTTGTATTTTAAGAATTAATTCACTATAATGATGAATCTTCGTATATAAAAGGAAGAAAGCAAGAAATTAACAAAAAAACATAGGAGGTTTTATGAAACAAGCATTACTGATCGTTTTGGTGCTGATACTTGCCCTTTGGTTGCAGGGGTGCGATCAAAAAAGCACGGAAGTTGTTTCTCCCGAAAAACTCTCTCCTCCTTTAGGCTTAAAGAGCATAACCGGAGATGAAGAAATCACCTTGCTCTGGTACACTAGCAATTACGAGAGCGACCTGAGCGGTTATTATATTTACCAGTATGTGGGTTCTTATTCCACTACCTCTGTTCCCGAAGACATACCCTCAAGTTTCACCCAGGTGGATTCTCTCACCAAGAGCAGTCCTTCAAACACCATTCAATCCAGAACCATCACCGGGCTGGAGAATGGCACCTCCTATTCTTTCTTGGTGGTGGCGGTCAAGGACGATTGGAGCGAGCAAAGCCAACCGTCCAACATCATCAACGACACTCCCCGAAAAGAGACCCAGGCAGGCTCATCCGATACCATCCGGGCTTCATCCGTGCTTAAGAGTAATTCCGGATACGAGCTTTCCGATTTCAGCGTATCGGACATGAACGATATAAATACTTCCAACTACTCCACCACCGATGGTGAAGGTGATTTCATCTGCGAGAAGATCAATTTCCAGGGTGGCGTGGCTTATCGTCTCTGGTTGGCCGGAACCAATAATGGAGGGGTGATGGACCTAGGATATATGCAGGATTGGAACGATGCGGATCTGGCTCCCTCTTCAGGTTACGCTGCGACCGGCTATTCTCTAACCGCCATTCCCGGACACGTATATGCGGTCAAAACCGGGGATAATCACTACGGTAAGATACAGGTGATAGATTTAAACGTGGATGCTGGATGGGTTTCGTTCAAAGCCTGTTACCAGACTCAGGCAGGAAACAGACAGTATAAGCCGAAACCTTAAAAACAGACATGAGAAACGCCCTCGGAGTAATCTTAGAGGGCGTTTTGTTTTGACTAAGTAGATTAAGATATAAGCAGTTATCGTTTATCGGTATGGGTTGCGGTTGGATATCGGTTTCGTTTTAGGTTTCGTTCATAGTCTTGGTTCTATAACGACACCGATCTTCCAATCAACGATACATAACCGAAACCTTTTTGATTAAACCTAAAACAAACTTCTCTTTCGTAATCTTTTACATCACTACTTTTTCATTTCTTCCTTCATCCTTCTGACGCTGTTTGACTGGCACTTGGGGCAGGCTCGTTCTATCAAAGGTGCCTTGTGGTCAAAAGGTTGTTTGAACTCATTCCCGCATCTTAAGCATTTGAAAGTTGCTTCATCTGCCATGATTTCTCCGATTTTAAATGCAAAATTAAAACTTCAGAATCCAAAATTAGTCGCGTAAACAAACCTTCACTTTGTCCTGAGTGAAATCGAAGGATGGCTTGGTGCTGAGGGATAAACCCTCAGCTACGCGTGGTCATTACTAACAATTTCCGTTGTTGACCTACACCGCTGTCTTCTCCATCTTGGCTTTATCCGCTTCCAGCTTGGCTCTTCTCTTTTCTCCTTTGAATTTGAGATCAGCCAACGCCTTCTTGGTGAATTCTATCTCCTCCTGGGTGACTTTCTTTCTCATCTCCTCCACCTCTTTCATCACCTTGGCGAATTTCTGTCCTTCAGCGGCACTGATCCATTCCAACTGCAATCTCTCCGGTCGTATTCCCAACTTCTCCAATTTATCCCAGAGTTTCTCCACCCTTTTTACCGTCCAGCGGTTGGCATCGATGTAGTGACAGTCGGCAAAATGACAGCCGGAGACCAAGACCATGGGGGCACCCAGCTTGAAGGCATACAAAACAAACTCCTCGTCCACTCTGCCAGAGCACATGGTCTTGATGATCCTTTGATTGGGAGGATACTGCAGTCGGGATATCCCCGCCATATCCCCACCCGCATAGGAACACCAGTTGCAGGCAAACACCACTGTCTTATCCTGCGGATTCTCGTCTAAAATGGCTTCTATCTGTGCGAGTATCTGCTTGTCTTTGAAATGCCGCATAGTCACGGCACCGAAGGGACATTCCGCCCCGCAGGTTCCGCATCCGGCACAAGCCGCCTCGATGATCTCCGCCGGCGTCTTCTTCTCCCGGTCCACCAAGATGCACTTATAAGGGCAAGCGCGATAACAGATCTCGCAGGCAGTGCACATCTCCTTATCCACCATGGAGGTGATCGCTTCGACCTTGATTCTATCCGCATTTAAGATGATTTCCGATCGGGCTGCAGCGGCACCCGCCTGGGTGACGCTGTCTTTAACGTCCTTGGGGAACTCCGCACAACCGGCAAAGAAGACTCCCTTGGTCGGAGCATCCACCGGTTTGAGCTTGGGATGAGATTCCATGTAGAATCCATCCGCGGTGCGGGATAGAGTCAAAAGTTTCTGTATGGTGCTTCCATCCTGGCGGGGAAGGACACCTACGGAAAGAACTAACATATCCAGCTCATGCTGCTCCACTTCTCCGGTGGTAGTATTTTCAACCGTAACGATCAAATTCCTGGTTTGGGGATCTTCCACCACCTCTCCGGGCAAACCTCGGATATACTTGACCCCCTCCTCTTTGCTTCGCCGATATAGGTCCTCGAATGCTTTTCCAAAAGCCCGGATATCCAGGTAGAAAACTTTGATTTCGGTATCCGGATAATGATCTTTCAAAAGGACTGAATCTTTTATGGTGTTCATGCAACAAACGTTGGAGCAATAGGGATTGCCCCTTTTGGTTGATCTTGAGCCAACGCACTGGATGAATCCGATGGTTTTTGGCGTTATTTGGTCAGACGGTCGGACGAAATGTCCCTGGGTGGCACCGCTAGCACAAATCAGTCGTTCAAACTCCATGGAGGTGATCACGTTCTCGAAACTCCGGTAACCATATTCATCCAGTTCGGTTGGATCGTAAACGTCCATTCCGGTGGCGACGATGACCGCTCCTACTTTAAGATCGATGAACTCATCCTGCATATCGTAGTCGATACATTTCTTCTCACATACCTCGGCACATTTTCCGCAGGCGATGGGATTATTCCCCAAACAAGAGTTCATGTCGATCAGATAGGCGGAGGGGACGGCCTGAGGCAGCTGGAGATATATGGCTTTACGGGAGGAGAATCCCTGCTGGTATTCATCCGGCACCGCCACCGGGCACACCTTGGCACATTCACCGCAGGAATTGCAGTCTTTCTCTCTCACATAGCGGGCTTTTTTTCTGACCTTCACTTCGAAATTACCTACGTAACCTTTAACCTCCTCCACCTCACTGTAAGCCAGAAGCTTTATTCTGGGATGTCGACCGACATCCATCATCTTCGGTCCCAGAATTCATATGCTGCAGTCCATGGTAGGGTAAGTTTTGTCCAAAGCCGCCATGATGCCACCGATGGAGGGCTCCTTCTCCACTAAATAAACCTGAATGCCTGCGTCCGCTAAATCCAAAGAGGCTTGAATTCCCGCGACACCTCCTCCTACCACCAAAGCTGCCTTGGTAACCGGAACCGTTTTTTCGATCTGTGGCTCCAGATTCCTGGCTCGGGCTACTCCCACTTTCACCATATCCTTGGCCTTTTCGGTTGCTCCTTTCCGGTCATGCAGGTGTACCCAGCTGCAGTGCTCCCTAAGGTTGACCATCTCCAGAAGGTAGGGATTCACTCCGACATCAGCCACACAGGCTCTAAACGTAGGCTCGTGCATGCGCGGAGAGCAGGACGCCACCACCACCCGGTTGAGATTGTTCTCTTTGATATACCTTTTTATTTCGTTCTGTCCCGGATCTGCGCAGGTATATTTATTCAACACCGATACCACCACATCCGGTAAGGTTTCGGAGTATTTACGCACCTCCTCGCAATCCAGCGAACCGGCGATGTTCAACCCGCATTCGCAGACAAACACCCCCACCCTCAAATCGTTTTCCTCACCTTTTGTCTTCTTTTCAGCCACCGTTTTCACCTCCTAAGTTCTTATGTCGAAATATTCTATTGTCAATATGGAGTGCTCACCTTTAGGGGAGCTAAGTCAAGCTGAAGCTTGATACTCCAATAAAACCTCACCTTATGGTTCATAGATTTTCCTTCCCTCTTCCCAGCTCTCCCACCATTCTATCTGTTTTGGATTTATTTTCAGAAGGCAGTATTCCTTTGAATCCGGTCCTTCGGGAAAGTGCTGCCCAATATCATACGGCGCCAATTTCCAAACTCTTTTTTTCTGTTCCATGTCTTCGACAACCGCCGCTTCGCCAAAGATAATGGCGGATTTATCACCGGAAGGGTGCTGAACAAAGCTCAAACATATCCTCGGGTTTTGGCCTATCTGTTTCACCTTTCGTGAGCTGGCGAAAGTGGCTACCCAGATCGACATGTCGTCTTCCACAATCGGAGTGACCGGACGTACCGCCGGTTGGTCACCATCAGCAGTTGCCAAAAATGCAAAGAGGCAGGTTTCCTTCATAATATCCACTATTTTCTTTTTATCGTGAACATCCATGGTTTATTCTATCCCTTTCTCATATGAAATCATTAAATCACCTCGGCAAACAAGGTGGCCAAATCAACTATTTTCAGTTTTGATTCCTCCGGATAGCCTTCCGCATTCTGCGTGCAGGAGAAATGAATCTGACATTTGGGACAGGCAGTGATCAACATCTCCGCTTCAGTATTCTTTGCTTCTTTTAGTCTGTTGGTCTGGATCATCTTGGAATATATGTCGCAGCTCACCCAGGAGGAGGTACCGCAGCATGTGGCATTCTTTCTATTCTTAAGCATCTCCACCAACTCTGCACCGGAAGCTTTTATCACCTCTCTGGGCGCATCATAAATTTCGGAGAACCTTCCCAATCTGCAAGGGTCTTGATAGGTAACCTTCTTATCCGTTTTCTTCAACTTCAATTTGTTGTTGGAGAGATTTTGGGAAATTAATTCGGAAATATGAATCACTTCGTAACCTTGTTTCCCGAACATCTCCGGATAATCGAATTTCAGGCTGACCAGACATTCCGGACATGAGGTGACGATCTTCTTCGCTCCAGATTCTTTTATCAATTTAAGATTATGCTCTGCCAATCTCTTGAAGTTTGCTATATCGCCCATCCACAACAAATCATGCCCACAGCATCTCTCATTCGCTAAAACCTGTGGTTCGATGCCCAAGAAGTTTAAAATCTTCAAAGTCGATTTCGCAGATTCGATAGAGTTGGCTTTAATATCAGTAAAGAAAACGTCGAAGTAAGGAATGCATCCCACAAAATAGAGATATTCGGACTTGTCCGACGTTTTCAAATCGGGTGTTATCCACCCCAACCGGTTCTGTTTTAACTCAAGCGCGGTCATGATCTTCATCAGCGATTGCAAAGCTCCGCCATGAGAACATTTAGCGTCCTGTCCATTATCGCTTGCATCCGCCCGAACCATTCTGGTGAAATGAATGTAGTCGATATCCGAAGGGCATTTCTGCTGGCACTGCATGCAGGTAAGGCAGGACCAGACGGTGTTATCCTTAACCAAGTTCTCATTGGTGCCGGTCAGCGCCTTGGTTAGAAGCCGGCGGGGCGAGTAACCCTTGTTAACTCTGGAGAGAGGGCAGATAGCAGTACATTTGCCGCAATCCAGACAAAGGTAAGCCTTAGTATACTTAATAGATTCTTTCATATGTTGTTCACCTTTAAATTCAAAAATCAAAATTCAAAGATTAAAATTTCAATGTAAAAATCAAAATTGATCTTTATCCCGTTGTTAGATAGTTTGCCTCGTGCTAATTATCCTTTTTGAATTTTGAACTACAATTTTACGTTTTTCATTTTGAATTTTTAATTTTCTCCTCTTCCATCTTCCTGTTATTATCTCTTAGCGGGCTTGGTCCCACTTTTTTTACGTCCTCAATGAACTTAGTAATCACCTGGGCGAATCTTTGTCCTTCGGCGGCTGAAAACCACTCCAGTCTCAGTCGCTCCTTCTCTAATCCCAAAAGATCGAAAAGCTTTTTGGTGATCTCGAACTGCTCCGCAGCCCGGTGATTGCCAAAGGTATAATGGCAATCGCCGAAATGTCACCCCGACCACATCACGCCGTCAGCCCCCTTTTCGAATGCCCGGAACACGTGAGCCGGGCTGATCCGGCCGGAACACATCACCCGGATTAGCCTTACGTTAGCCGGATATTGCATCCGGCCTACTCCGGCAGTATCCGCTCCGGCATACGAGCACCAGTTGCAGGCGAAGACGACGATGCGGGGATCAAAATTATTTTCCTGCTTTTTCATAATCTCATATTTCGTTGATCAACTGTCCCGATTGACAGTTGATATTTTCTTTTTTATCAGGTAGTCCTTCGGCATGAACCTGATGGTTCGTACCTTCGGATATGCTTGACCTACAAAACTTCTATCATTTATCCCATACCAACAGAGTATCTATCATCACATCAATCTGTTCATCTGTAAAATCGCTTACAGCAATTCGATAAACCTATCGACATCTATGCGTGCCTGCTTCAAAATATGAGCAAGCGTGGAGCGTTTGACCGACCGATGAGAAGGAACGATGAGCTTCAAAAGCTCATCTCCAATTCGCTTTTGTAATCGAATGTGACTTCCACGCTGACGCACGACGGTCCATCCATCCCTTTGCAGGGCTCGGATGATCTTGGTGTAGGACAAACAAGGCACTTTACTCACAACACCAGCTCCCGCACCTGTCCGCCTTCTTCCACAATCGAATCATCCTCTGTTGGTTCAAGGTAAAGCTCTATCGCTTCCCGAATGTTGACTAAAGCCTCTTCGATAGTGTCACCTTCACTGATACACCCAGGGAGTGAGGGAACGTAAACAGTATATCCTCCGTCTTCACTGGGTTCTAAAACTACTTTCAACTTCATTTCCTTACTTCTCCTTTTCGGTCATGTCATCATTTGTCCCACACCAACAGCGTATCGATCATCACGTCAATTTGCTCGTCGGTAAAGTGCCGAGCGGTTATGGCGCCCGTGGGGCAATAGGAAGCGCAGGTGCCACAGCCTTTGCATAAGGCTTCGTTTATTTCACAAATCAAAACTCCGTCACCTCTATCCACCAGCTTAGGACCGTTAAATTCACATAACTTCACACATATACCGCAAGCCCGGCACAACTCCCGGTTAACCACCTGACATACCACCGGTTCAAGCTCGATATGGTCTCGGGAGGTTAGAATAGAGGCTTTTCCTGCTGCCCCCTGGGCGGAGAATAAACTGTCGGATATTCCTTTAGGAGAATGGGCACAACCACAGATGAATATCCCGGCAGTATTTGTCTCCACCGGACCCAGCTTGGAATGTCTCTCCAAGAAGAACCCATCCAATCCTCGGGGAACTTTGAAAAGATTCTGAAGCTCGGCAAAATCTTTCTCTTTCGGCACCATGCCAACAGAGAGAATTACCGCATCGACTGGCAACTCTGTCTCAGCCTTGGAATGGGGCTGAAATAGCTTGATTTTTGTCGCCTTTTTATCTCCAATTACTTCTGGCGGATGTTTCTCATCGTATCTCAAAAACAAAACGCCCGCTCCCCTGGCCTCCCTATATGCCTCCTCCGCGCCTTTATCGAAAGTCCTGATGTCTCTGCAATACACAACAACATTTACCCCCTTTTTCTGAAGCTCCGTAGCCTGTTTGATCGCCACCTGACAGCAATATCGGGAGCAATATTCGTTTCCACCCTTCTCCCTCGATCCCACACACTGGATGAAGGCAACATTTTCAAGCTTCTGGTGGTTGATCTCCAATTCATCTTGTTCCTGCTTCAAAATACCTTCCAGTTCCATGTTGGTTAAGACATTCGGGAATTCGCTATATCCGAATCTACCTTTGGGATCAAAAAGATCAGACCCGACTGACAAGATGATTGCGCCTACATTTAGCTTTTCAGGTTTTGTTTTCTTACTTTTTGTGGTCGAGGAAGTCTCTATGGTGATCTCAAAGTTACCGACAAAGCCGTTCACCTCTTTGACTATGGTAGACGTCAGTACTTTGACCTTTCTTTTCTTTAGCTCCTCAATCTTGTTTTTGATTAGTTCTTTGCCCGCCAGTTGACTTCCTAGAAGATTTCCTAACTCTTTAACTCTCCCACCCAGCTCTTTTTCTTTTTCGACTAAGGTCACCTTCTCACCTTTGATAGACAGATCCAAAGCGGCTTGAATTCCTGATATACCTCCACCGATTACCAAAATCTCCGGATTCATGGGAACTTGTCTTCTCTCCAGAGGTTCCAGATGAAATGCTCTGGCAACCGCCATACGCAAAAGGTCTTTTGCCTTTCTGGTGGCTGCCTCCGGTTCACCCGCATGAACCCAGGAACATTGATCCCGGATGTTCGCCATCTCAAACAGATAGGGATTAAGCCCTGCACGTTTGCAGGTCTCCTGAAATATCGGCTCGTGCGTACGGGGAGTGCATGCCGCTACCACCACCCGATTTAATTTTTGCTCTTTGATCTGCTCCTGCATGAACCTCTGCGTTCCGTCCGAGCAGGTGAAAAGCTCCCGGCTCACGTAGGTTACACCGGGGAGAGATTTGGCATACTCCTCCACCTCTGCCACGTTCACTACTCCCGCGATGTTAATTCCACAATGGCAGACAAATACTCCAATCCGCGGCTGTCCATCCACATTGAGCGGTTCGACTTGGATCGGCTCTCTTTTGACCTGTTGACCTTTCAAATGCTCCGACACCTTCAAAGCAGCCGCTGAACCCAATGCCACAGAATCGGTGATGTCTTTAAGTCCTGCCGCACTTCCGCATAGATAAACTCCTTCTCGAGTGGATTCCAAAAAGGAGGTGGAATCCTTCTGTTTGAAGAAACCGGATCGATCCATCTCGATTCCCAAAATCTGAGCAAGTTTGGCTGTCCCCTCAGCCGGAACTCCCGCAGAGGAAAGAATTACTATATCTGCTCTTACCTTCTCGACAGCTTTGGTATCCATGTTTTCGATGTAAAGCAGAAGGTCTTTGGTTTTGGGATCCTCTTCGATCTTAGCTGGCTTCCCCCGATAGAAGATCACGCCTGGATCCTGCTGTGCCCGCAGGTATAGCTCCTCGTATCCTTTGCCAAAAGCTCTAATGTCGTTGTAAAAGATGTAAACCTTCTCCATGTCCGGTTGGTGTACTTTTGCCAGAAGGGAATTTTTGACCGTATTCATACAACAGAAGTAGGAACAATAGGGATAACCCCGCTCGCCTACCGATCTGGAGCCGACGCATTGAACAAAAGCCAAAGTCTTGGGGGCTTTCATATCCGCTGGACGAACCAGATGACCGCCGGAAGGTCCGGAGGCATTCAAAATCCTTTCGAACTCCAATCCGGTCAAAACGTTCTCATATCGGGCATAACCGAAATTGGTCAAACTCCGGGGGTCATATTCATCAAATCCAGTGGCAACCACGATGGAGCCAACCTCAATGGTCTCCTCCTTTGAGGGCATGTCGAAGTCGATGCATTTGAGCTTACAGGCTCGATAGCAGTTCTCGCAAACCAGAATGGTTTTGTTCAGGCAGGTCTCCCGATCGATCACATAAGTTCGGGGGGAGGCTTGGGGGAAAGGCGCATAGATGGCTTTCCGTGCACCCATGCCCAAATCGAACGCGTTGGGGGCGATCACCGGACAGGCTTTGGCGCAATCACCGCACCCGACGCATACGCTCTCATCCACGAATCGGGGATTTCTTCTTACCGTAACTTTGAAGTTCCCTTTTTCCCCCTCTACCTTCACCACTTCGGAGTAACTCCACAGTTTAACGTTGGGATGTCGACCGACATCCAGCATACGGGGACCCAGAATTCATATGGCGCAGTCCATGCTGGGAAAGCATTTGTCAATCTGCGCCATCCTGCCGCCCAAGGTGGAGGATCGCTCCACCAGATAAACCTGGAAATCAGCATCCCCTAAATCCAATGCTGCCTGAATTCCGGCTACCCCTCCTCCGATGACTAAAGCGCCTTTCTTGGTCAACACAACCTCCTGAGACCAGTTTAGAGTTTAGAGTTGAGAGTTTAGAGGAGAGAGGAAAAAAACAAAAGCAAAAATGTTTTAGCCAATCATAATTAAAAAACCTGCGAATGAAGCATTTCCTCAAAACTCTATACTATTAACTCTAAACTGCTTTCAATAGATTCTTCCCGTATTGAAACCCTTTATCGAAAGCCTTAAGGTTAAGCTCGATCAATCTCTCGCTGAAGGATGCCTGGATTGCCTTGCGAGCGGATTCTTCCATGGTTAAATTGGTGATTGCGGTGAAGAAGCCAAACATGACGATGTTGGCAGCGATTTTAGCTCCCATCTCCTCCGCCAAACGGGTGGCCGGGATGGCGAAGAATTTAATCCCCTTCTTGGGCTGATCCGGTTTTACCAAATCCTCGTCGATGATCAAGGTTCCATCGCCAGTGATGTTATTGGCGTGCTTGGCATATCCCTCTTGCGACATGACCACCACCATATGCGGCGTGGTGACGTAGGGATACAAAACCCGGTCATCGGATATCACCACCTGGGAGCTGCACGCACTTCCCCGTGCCTCCGGCCCAAAACTCTGGGTCATGGTGGCTTGTTTCCCGTCGTAGATGGATACCGCTTTACCTAATAGATATCCAAAGCGGATCACCCCTTGGCCCCCGAATCCGGTTATTCTTATCTCGGTTAGCATACGGGACCTCCGTGTGCAATAAATTTCTCTTTAAGCCTGCTCTTCAGCCAATCATTGTGAGCATCCAGGAACGTCGGCCTTTCCCGGTCGATGAATTTGCCCACGATGATCTTTTTCTGGAATTCGATATCCAGCTCCCGGGTATCTGCCCCGTGCTTGATCACGCTATTGTCATGATAAAATTTCATCAGATCCAGCCCGGTGCCTAATCTATTTCTTCGCGCATAAATAGTGGAGCAGGGAGCAATGATCTCGATAAAGGAAAATCCCTTTTTATTCATCGCTTCCTCTATGGAGCGAGCCAATCTTCGCACGTGCAAACAGGTCCAGCGCGCCACATACACCGCACCACAGGATGCCACTAAATGAGGTAAGCTGAAGGGCTGTTCAAAGTTCCCATAAGGAGAAGTGGACGTATTGGCAGTGAGCGGTGTAGTTGCCGCCGTCTGTCCACCGGTCATGGCGTAAACGAAGTTATTGATGCACAAGACCACCAGGTCCATATTTCTTCTTGCCGCATGGATCAAGTGATTTCCTCCAATTCCAGCGATGTCTCCATCCCCGCTGATTACCACCACTTTAAGCTCCGGGTTTGCCAGCTTCAGTCCAGTGGCAAAAGGGATGGCACGTCCGTGAGTGGAGTGGAAGGAATCCAGTTTTATATATCCGGCACTTCTGCCCGAACAACCAATTCCTGAGACCACACATACTTTCTCCAGCGGGGTATCAACTTTTTTCATCGCTTCCGCAAAGGAGGTAAGCGCAGTTCCGATCCCGCAGGTGGAGCACCAGATGTGCGGTATCCGATCCATCCGCAGAATGTTCTCCATGGGATGTTCGGACGTCTCCACCGGTTCTGTTAACGTATTGGTAGGATTCATTTCACTGCCTCCTTGATAGCTTTGTATATGTCCTCGGGATCATGCACCCATCCTCCTCCGTGCGGGATCAAAGTTACCTTGGTCTTACCCGCTGCGCAACGCTCTACCTCATAAAAAATCTGCCCGTAATTCATCTCCACCACCACTATTTCTTTCACCTTGCTTGCCAGTTCTCTTATCTTTTTTTCCGGGAAGGGCCAGACGATGATGGGACGAAGCAATCCGACTTTAATCCCTTCTTTTCTTGCCTTCTGCAGTGCGGGGATGGATACGCGAGAGCTTATTCCGTAAGAGAAAATAACCACCTCCGCATCTTTCATCTCCAGCTCCTCAATATCCACCAGCTCATCCGCATGTAGCCTAATCTTCTCCACCAACCTTCTCACCAGCTTCTCCTGCGCCTCCCAGCTCATAACCGGATAACCTTTTTCATTATGAGTCAATCCGGTGATGTGCACTTTATATCCGTCTCCCGCTTTGATCATCTCCGGTATCATATCCGGTCCAGGCTTGAAGGGAAGATATTCGCTGGGCGGAAGTTTGGTATAGCGCCGGGGATATAGCTCTATCTCATCTGCTTTCGGGATCACCACTTTTTCGGTCATGTGTCCCACACATTCATCCGCCATCACCAGCACCGGCACCCGATACTTCTCAGACAGATTAAAAGCTTTTATGGTGACCTCAAAACATTCCTGGGGTGAGTTGGGCGAAAGGGCGATGATCTCGTAATCCCCGTGCGATCCCCACCGGGCTTGCATCATGTCCGCTTGTCCGGGAAGGGTGGGAAGTCCGGTGGAGGGTCCGCCTCTCTGTACGTTGATCACCACACAGGGAGTTTCCATTATCGCAGCCAAGCCGATGTTTTCCATCATCAAGGAAAAACCGGGACCGGAGGTGACGGTCATCGATTTGACTCCTCCCCAAGCTGCACCGATAATTGCAGCCATAGACGCCATCTCGTCTTCCATTTGGATGAAGATTCCCCCCACAAAGGGAAATCTTTCAGCGATCCTTTCCGCCACTTCAGTGGAAGGGGTGATGGGGTACCCGGCCAAAAAACGACAGCCAGCGGCAAGAGCTCCTTCGGAGCAGGCATGGTCGCCGTCCAAATAATGTTCTCCCGTTAAAACGCCTTTAGGATCAGCTTTCAACTTTTTCCACCTCCTGCTTGTCAGTTTTTTCTTTCTTTTTCTCCGTCACAAAAATGGCAAATTCAGGACAGAGCATCTCGCATAATCCACAGAAAACGCAGGTATTTTCCTTGGCTACCAAAGGAGGATGATACCCCTTGGAATTGAATTCCGTGGAAAGCTCCAAAACGTCTAAGGGACAATACTCCACGCAAAAAGCGCATCCCTTGCATCTCTCCTTGATGATGTGTAATTCCCCATGGGGTATTTCCAGCTTGTCGGAATCTAACGGTTTTCTCCAGAATTTTCCCATCGAGGTTGGCGTCATGATTTGACCTCCGTTAGCTGATTTGAAGAAGCTTTTGTGTACCGCACATTTAGTCCAAATAAGATAAATTTAATTCTATTTTAGTCAAGTTATATTTTTCACAAGGTCTCTTAAAATCAATAGATAAATCCTATTTTAAATACTATTGAAGATACGCAAATAAATCGGGGTTTTATACCTTAAAGGCTGTCTTTTGGGGAAATTTACTGCTCTGTCGGAGGATAAAATAAGGTGAGAGCAATGCGGTTATACGGATTAGAATGGAATTGTAGGTACCAACTTCGAAATATTAAGGTTTGCCTTTATACTCTATACTCTCAACTCAGACATATGCAATGGCTTCTATCTCTATTTTCATCCCTTTGGGAAGACGGCTGACTTCGATGGTGGCTCTGGCTGGGGGGTCGGTTTTGAAATACTGGCTATAAATCTCGTTCATCACCCCGAAATCGTCCATGGTTTGCAGAAAAACCGTGGTTTTCACCACTTTTTCCAAGCTTGAACCGGCTGACTCGAGGATAGCTTTGAGGTTTTCCAAAACCAGTCTGGTTTCCTGGGCGATCCCGTCGTGAACTTTGTCTCCGGTTTTTGGGTCCAGGGCAATCTGTCCGGAGACGAAAATTAGTGATTCCCCCGTTAATTGGATAGCCTGCGAATATGGACCCACCGCTCGGGGGGCTTTATCAGTATGAATTACCGACTTAGGCATATGTCAACCTCCTTAAAAATGATAAGTTCAATAATTAAAAGCACTTAATAGCCATGGACATTGAAAGATTCAAATTTAAGGCTTATCTTTTAATAAAACTGAATTCAATAACTATGTCAAATATTTTTATTGGTTTTTGTTTAGGATTAATGTTCTTTTGTGCTTCTTGGTACTCATAGAGATTTCGAGTTTTGTAAAACAACCAGAAGATCGATTTTAAGTAGAGTATTAAGATGATTTTATGAACCGAAGTTCGGAAGATCCGAATTCAGGGATTCGGAAGCTTCCTCTTTATCTTCGCGGGCGGAAACTTTCTGGAGTTCAGTCTGGTTCGGAGCTGACTCTATCAAGTTCAGTTTGCTTTCAAATTTCTGCAGCTTTCTGTCTGCGGAATCATAGCAGGTCTGGGCGTCGCGCAGATGTTTCCGCACCAGCTCAAAATCTCTATAGAATCTGGTAAAATCAACTCTTAACCTGTCCAATGCAGAGATGATCTCTAAAGCATTTTCCTCTATCTCCAGCCCTTTTAATCCAAGAATGATGGTTTGCAGATATGCATAAATAGTATTAGGAGAAACCGGAATCACTTTTTTCTGCATGGAAAAGTCAGCTATGCTTTTCCCCTCATCGGAATCCTGATCTTTGATTATGGTTTCGTAGTAAACGTTTTCCGCTGGTATGTACATCAGAGCAAATCCAAATGTCCCTTCATCCGGAAGGATGTATTTTTGGGAGATAGAATCGATGTGCAGCTTCACGTCGGAGACGAATTTTCTGCGGTAAACTTTTTTCTCTGCATCGGTATGTACCTCCAGAAGCTTGCGGAAATTCTCAAGGGGGAATTTGGCATCCACCGGAACCAGTCTTTTCCCTAGACGGATGACCGCATCCACTCTTTCGCCGGTTTTGAAACTGTATGGAATCTCATAATGCTTGGAGGGGAGAATCTGGCTTAAAAGATCACCTAAGAAAAACTCGCCAATACCTCCCCTTAGTTTGGGAGCTCTTAGTATCTCCTGAAGGCTGGATATATCTTTGCCTACCTCGAATATTCTCTTGTTCGACTCCTCCAAGCGGGCTAAATTAATCTGCACATCGCTGACCGCTTTGCCGGTGGTTTCAAACCGTTGAGATAGTATCTGATCTGTATTCTCCTGGCTTTTACGTAATTGCTCCCTTAAACTTGCCATCTGCTTCTGCATCAGGATAAGCAAAAGGATCAAAATGATTATCACCGCAGTTCCAAAGACTAAATATTCCATAAGAAATTCCCGAGGGTTTTCACCACAACCCTTTTTGTTCCCCTCTCGACAACGGATAGCAACCTCAGCGGCGTGCCACGTTTTTGGGCGGGGGGGGCGAGACCCAGATACTTGCCTATGTGATACGCCGGAGAAGGTAGTCGGGCTTTCCGAATGGCGCACGCCGGGCTTCTCGCATGGAGGGTGCGTGGACTCCGGTACCAATATAGATCTCCAAGATTGCATCTAAGCTTGAGGCTAGGTCTTCTGCTGCTTGCGCGCGACGTACATCTCCAGACACCGAGAAGTTAGCGGCCCTTCTGTTGGCATGCTCGCAGAGACGAGCCAAGTACCACTCGAGTGCAACAGGCGTAGAAGGGATTCTATCAGCGAGGGCAGTTACAACAGCGAAAGTAGGCACTGCGAGTACTGGTGTCCACCACGCGTGCAGAAATCCAATGCCGACTGCGGCAAAGATGAATACGGCGGATCCAAACCCCACCCAGCTTGGCCAGCCCTCAGTGACAGCGTCCTGGAGTCCCCTCGGATAGGCGGTCGCTGTCTCCGCTGGGACGAGAACTTTACCTACCCATAGACCAGTGCTTTGCACTCGGCTACAGAATGGTTGTGCAAGCCCTCCGATAACTGAAGCGGCAAGAGAAACATACAGCCACATCGCTTGCTTCTCAAGTTAGTTCAACCATCCCGTCCTTCGACTTCGCTCAGGGTGGCGAGAAAAGTCGAACCAAAGGGTGGTTGATAATTATTATTTTTGTCAAGCATCCCGCCAAAGGCGGGAATGCTTGACTACGACTACGATTTTCTCCTATTCTGCACCTTCCTTAGCCAGCTTCTTTATAAACGGGGTAAAGAGGTCAATGGGCACCGGGAAGATGATGGTGGAGTTCTTCTCCGTTGCCACCTCCGCGAGGGTGGAGAGGAACCTCAACTGAATTCCCACCGGCGTAGTGCCGATCACTGCTGCGGCAGCAGCCAGCTTCTCCGACGCCTGGTACTCTCCCTCCGCATGAATGACCTTGGCTCTTCTTTCTCTTTCCGCTTCTGCCTGGCGGGCGATGGCTCTCTGCATATTTTCCGGCAGGTCTACGTTTTTCACCTCCACCACCGATACCTTAACCCCCCAGGGCTCGGTCTGCTCATCGATGATATGCTGCAGCTGCTGGTTGATCTTCTCCCGATTGGTCAAAAGATCATCCAGCTCCACCTGCCCTAAAACGCTTCTTAAAGTAGTCTGGGCGATCATGGAGGTGGCATACAAGTAATCCACTACCTCCACGATAGCTTTATTAACGTCTAACACTCTGAAATATACCACTGCATTAACCTTGACCGACACGTTGTCCCGAGTGATGACGTCTTGAGCCGGGACGTCCATGGTCACCACCCTGAGACTGACCCGCACCATGCGGTCAACTAGGGGAATCAGGAAGATCAAGCCAGGTCCTCTGGCACCCATCAATCTACCCAATCTGAATATCACGCCTCTTTCATATTCCCGCAATATGCGGACGGCATTACCCAAGATGAAGAGGGCAATGATAATGACAGTTAACAAACCCGCACCAGCCATAACCACCTCCTGTTAGTTAACGGAAAACAGTTTACGGTTTACCGTTAACCGTCTTCCGAATTACGTTTAACGTATACTGATCAATGCTTATTTCCCTTTCGCTTAACCCCCTTTTTATTCCCCCCTTATCAGGGGGGAAACGATTTCATCCCCCTGACAAGGGCGATTACAGAGGGTTAAGATTTTTATCTGTCATCCGCCATTTTTTATTTTTTCTTGACCTTCAAAGTCAGATTTTCCACTGCTGTCACTATTACCTTTTCCCCTCTTTCAATGGTCTGATCCGCCTCTGCTCTCCATATTTCACCGTGAATGAAAACATCCCCTTCCGGATTAAGCGGAGTTCGAGCCACTGCTACCGCACCCACCAACCCTTTGTCTCCGGTGGTTACTTTTCTCTTCTGGGCTTTAATCGCCATTCCCATGGCAAAGAGGAAAAACGCAGCCGTGGCACCAACCACACAGAGTATTACCACCAAAGAGACACGCATATAGGGCACCGGAGATTCGAACAGAAGCAGAGAACCAAAGATCATGGATATGATACCTCCAATTGTCAATGCACCGTGACTCACGATTTTCACCTCCAGTATGAACAAGATCAAAGCCAAGATCATTAAAAGCAATCCGGCATAATTTATGGGCAGACTCTGCAAGGCAAAAAATGCCAAGATCAAACAAATCCCCCCTACGATTCCCGGAAATATCGCTCCGGGGTTGGAGAGTTCAAAGAAGATTCCCCACATCCCTATGGTGAGAAGAATGTAAGCGATGGTGGGATTGGTTATCACCTCCAGGATTCTGTCTCTGACGCTTATCTCTGCCCTTCTGACCTCGATGTTTTTGGTATTCAGCACCTTCTCACCGGAAGGAAGATTGACTTTCCTTCCATCGCACGAGTCTAAAAGTTCTCTAAGATTAGCAGATACGAAATCGATCACGCCAAGCTTCAAAGCTTCGCTCTCGGTGATGGATACGCTCTTCCGCACCGCCTCTTCCGCCCAAGCCATATTTCTTCCCCTTTTGTCCGCGATGCTTTTGATGTAAGCTGCCGCATCATTTTCCACCTTTTCCCCCATGGTGGAATCCATCTGCCCCCCGATGGAGACCGGATGAGCCGCTCCGATATTGGTTCCAGGAGTCATGGCAGCGATGTTAGCGCTCAAGGTGATAAATACGCCGGCGGAAGCCGCTCTCGATCCGCTGGGGGAAACGTAGACAATCACCGGCACCTCTGAATTCAGCATCTTTCTGGTTATCAGACGCATGGATTCGTCCAAGCCACCCGGGGTATTCAGCTCGATCACCAGAACCTCGGCGCTGTCCTCCACCGAGGAATCGATGGCTTTGTCTATGATCCGGGCTGAGACCGGTCCTATGGCGCCGTCTATGGTTATCAAATTCACGTGCCTTTTGGCAGCAGAAAAAAGCCACGAACTAAGAAGGAAAATAAAGAGTAAACTCACTAACCATATTTTCTTCATAATCCACCCGCAGTTTGGAATGCTTTTATTTCTTCAAGATTTAAAATATAGCATGGAAATAAAAATGCAACAGAAATATGAAAAAAACGATAACGAATTTCTGATGATAGATGATGGATAAAACAAAAATCCCTATTCCCCATTTGAAAGGAACCATTCGTCGGCAGGGCTCCAAGCTCCGCCAAAAGCAGACAAAAAAGGGGCGGGATTAATTCCCGCCCCTATAGAGTAGGGGTCGCATTTGTGCGACCTGATTAAGCTCGATGAATCGAGCAACTACGAATCTCCGCCCTCCTTATTTAAGGAGAGAGGGATACAGGGAGAGAGGTTATCCAAAAAACGCTTTCATCTTCAACTTGGCAATTGCCAAGGTGGGATCCAAAGTCTTAGGGCAGACCTTTTGGCAGTTGAAGATGGTGTGACAACGGAAAACGCCGAAATCCGAAGCGACGAAAGCCAATCTCTCTTTGCCTTTTCCATCGCGGGAATCGTCAATGAACCTGAGCGCCTTCATCAGAGCTGCAGGACCTAAGTATTTCGGATCGGTGGCTTCCACCGGACAGGAACCGTAACAGGCGGCACAAAGAATACAGTCCACCCAGGGATCGACTTTTTTTCTTTCCTTTTCGCTCTGGATGTATTCCTTTTTCGGCGGTTCCTCTTTGGGGATCAAATATGGCATCACCTTTTTATATTGCTCAAAGAACGGCTCCAAATCAACCACCAGGTCTTTGATTATGGGAAGGTGAGCTAAGGGTCTTAATTCAATTTTACCATCGTATTTGTCGATCTGAGTTCGGCAGGATAAATTATAAAGCCCGTTGATGTGCATGGCGCAGGAGCCACACACTGCAGCCCGGCACATGGATCTGAAGGATAAGGTGGGATCGATATTCTCGAAGATATAGATCAATCCTTCCAGAACGGTCATACCCTTGGGTGAATCAAAGGTATAAGTCTGGAAATATGGTTCCTGATCCTTATCCTGATCGTATCGTAAGATTTTGAATTCAGTCATAATTGATTTCCCTTTTCTTTAGGTTTTATCTCAGTCTCAGTCCCAGTCTCCGTCTATTTTAGTATTTCCTCTCCTCCGGCTGATACTTGGTTATCGAAGCTGGTTTGTAAGAGAACTTCGGTCCCTCGGGACTATATGTGGCCAGGGTATGCTTAAGAAAATTAGCATCATCCCGGGTTGGGAAATCCCTGCGGAAGTGAGAGCCACGGCTTTCCTTTCGTGCCAACCCCCCCGCCATCACCACCTCTGCCACGTCCAGATTCCCCTTGATCTCCAGGAACCAGAGCTTGTCAAAGTTGAAGCTTCTGCCGGAAGCCACCGGTCGGGCTTTTTTTAATCTCTCCTGTAAAGCTTTGATCTGCGCCAGTCCATCCGTCATCAACTTTTCACCGCGGTATATCCCCGCTTTTTCCGGCATAAGTTTTCTCAACTCATTGTTGATCTTGTGAGGATTCTCATTTCCTCCGCCCTTCTGCATTTGACTGAAGTTGTCTTCTTCTTTCTTCAGCGCCCGTTCCAAGGCATTTGTCCTCGGCTGCTTGGGTTTGTCCTTAACGTAATCCCCCGCCATCTTGCCTGCCATTTTACCGAAGACTAAGGTATCCAGAAGCGAGTTTCCGCCTAATCTGTTTGCTCCATGCACGCTCACGCAGGAGCACTCTCCGGCAGCATAGAAACCCGGAAGGATGGTTGCGCCATTAACGTCGGTATCTATTCCTCCCATGCAATAGTGCGTTCCGGGTTGAATGGGAATGGGTTTTTCTATCGGATCCAAGCCGATGAAGTCAAGAGTTATCTCTCTGATGCCGGGTAACCGCTCCATGATCTTGGCTTTTCCCAGATGTCTTAAATCCAAATATACGTATGAATCCTCAAACCCGCGCCCTTCCAATATCTCGGTCATGATGCTTCGAGCCACGATGTCTCGGGGACCAAGCTCCATCGCCTTGGGTGCGTATTTGGTCATAAACCTCTCCCCATCCTTGTTAATCAGAGTGCCTCCCTCACCTCGGCATCCCTCGGTCATCAGGATATTGCTGGGAAAAAGTGAAGTCGGGTGGAACTGGATGAACTCCATGTCTTTAAGAGGAACTCCCGCCCAGTAGGGCATGGCTACTCCGAAGGCGGTAGAGGTGATGCCGTTGGTGGAGTTACCATAGATCCGGGCGGAGCCACCGGTGGCAAATATCACCGCATTGGCTCCCATGGCTTGAAGCTGTCCCGATTTCATATCCAAAGCCACTAACCCGCAGCAGGTGTCCACATCCCGGGCTAAGGCAACCACCACCCATTCGCTGTAGACCTTGATGTTGTGTTTCACCGTCTGCTCGTAGAGGGTCTGAAGCATGTAATGACCGGTCTTGTCCGACCCATAGCAGGTACGGGGATAACCCGCACCACCAAATGGTCTCTGGGCGATCTTTCCCTCGGGTGTTCGACTGAAAGGGCAGCCCCAGTGTTCTATTTCAAAAATAACCTCGGGTGCCTCCTGGGTCATGAAGATGGAGGTCTCCTGATCCGCCAGAAAATCGCTCCCTTTGACGGTATCGAACCCATGTTTCTCCGGGGTATCATCCGCTGCATTGGGATTGTTGGCCAAGGCGGCATTCACTCCGCCCTGGGCTTGACCGGAGTGCGACCTTACCGGATAAAGCCGGGTGACGATAGCCACGTCCGCTTTCTTCTCCGCTGCCGCAATCGCTGCCCGCAAGCCCGCCAACCCTCCGCCTACTATCAAAATATCGTGAAATATCATAATTTTTTCTCCTCTTTATTAAATCTCGAAGCTGGTTTGTCGGTCTCGATGCTCGTATCGAGAGTCGTTTTCGAAGTTCGAATCTCGAATATCAACTTTACGGTTTTCCTTAGCTTCTATCACCGAACTTCGATTTCCGAAACGAGTTTCGCCACCGATAACCGAGTTCCGAGAATTTTTCAATGCGAAAACGCTCTCCCTAAAAAGACCACGGCGGTGATGATCATAAAGATCAAGAATATAATCATGGCTACCCAGAAAAGGGTCTTGTGGGGTTTGGTCATAAAGAAGAAGTCGGCTACGGTTATGCGCAGACCATTCAAAAGATGAAACGCCACCACCGCTGCCAGTCCGATCTCCAGAATGTGAGTTAAGGGAGTCTGCAGGCTGGAGATCCAGGTGTTGAATTTATCCGCTCCGGCAGTAGATGAGCTTAAAGCAAACAGGTGCATGAACAGATAAATCACCAGGATCACCCCGGTGATCCGATGCAAAAGCCAGGACCAGCTCCCTACATTCGGGTTCAGGCTGACCTCCTCTGCGTATTTTCCAAAAAAACCAGATTTGGACTCAAACATCTCTAAGCTCCTTTGGTAAACGTGATTATCAGATAGTATCCCCAGACGGAGATGGCAATCCCCAGAATCCACAAAAGAGTTTTGACTGCAGCCTGGGTTCCGGCTTTGGGTCGGTAATCGTGGATTACCTGCCAAGCCCCGTTAAAAGCGTGGAAAAGTCCGGCTGGTACAAAGATGCAGTAGAAGATCACCCATCCGGTGCCGTTCATTCTCTGGGTCACCACGCTGAAATCCAACTTCCATGCTTTGGTGAAATGAAGCACCTGGAAATGAAGGATGAGAAATAAAGCCAGAAAAATACCGGTGATCCTCTGCAGAAGCCAGCCGTAAGCACTACTCTTGCTTATCTTTTCGTTCATAACGGTTGCTCCTTGAAATAGGTTAGAGGTATTAGGTGATAGGTGTTAGGTTCAAAAACCGAAAAACGGTTAGTTATGAATAGGAGAAAGTTTGTTACTTTTGTCACAAAGTTGAATTTAGGAGAATCGAGCTTTAAAGTCAATAAAAAAATAAGGGATTTTGCATAGCTCGGTATCCTTTCCCCTGAAAGGACTGGTCTGGCTTTCTCTTGGTATCGGCTCAGGCAAACTCACCCGGTTTACTCTCACCTTTATAATGCAATAAATCATTTTTTTGAAAAAAGACATAAAGATGATGTCAGTTTTGCCGACAAACTTATTGCAAACTCTTTCTGAGCTTAACTATTTTTCAAATGACCCTTCCCTTGAGAGACCTTTTGGAGATAAAAGATATATCCTACGGTGAGTTCCCTGAGATTTCGGATTTGAACCCCCGTTTCAAACCCGAAAGCAAAAAGGTTAAGGCGACCTTGGACATACAACTCCCCAAAGACCCTAGCCGGGCAGATCTTTCTTCAATTATTCACCAGCTCATGAAACTTCTGCCAACCCTCGAGAAACATCAATGCGGAGAATCTTTGTTCGATAATCTGATATCCGGTAAGAAGGGACCACTACCTGCCACCCATTCTACCGTCTGCTCCTGTCACTCGGATAAAATCACCGACATGGCACATCTGATGGAGCACATGATCATCGATCTTCAGTCCAACATAACCGGTATGGATTCCTGCAGCGGGATCACCTGTGGATATAAAAATCCGCCCAACCGCTTTGATATGTTTGTGGAATGCAAAGATCAAACGGTAGGGTTATTCTCGGTTTTATTTACCACCGATGTCTTTGCCCGACTTTTGGAAAGGGGGAATATAACCAGAAGATACCACTACCTTATTGATTTGGCCAAATATCTGTATCGGAATCCGACCAAACGAAACTCAGCCAGCCTCGCTACCGTGACAGATCATATCGCCAAAGAGATGGATTTGAGAAAAAACTACGTGGGGGCTCTCATACAGAGATTGAAAGATCTTGGTTTTTTTGACAGCCGCCAGATTTGAAACCAGTTGAATCATTTAACCGAGGTGGTTAAAGATGGATAGAAAAATCTTCTTTAAGGACCCGGAGAATCTCAAAATGGAGATCGAGAAGTTGATCTCTTTCGAAGAAAAAGACAACCTGCTTAGATTGAAAAAACAGCTGGAGGGAAAAGAAACCGGTAAACCTCTTTTGAAATATTCCAGGGTCTTGAGCTGTTCGTATGCCAAATCGAGCACCGAAACCGAAATGGCAAGGGGAGCTTCTGTGCAGAATACGAGATCTCCCCATGCTATTGGAGATAGCACATCCATTCAGTAAGGGCATTTTAAAAAAAGATGAAAGGAGGTGAGAAATATGACCAAATTTAACTTCAACGATTTCAAGTACATCGAGAGAGCTCCCATGTCTCCGTACTACCTGCAGGCCAAGATCTGCGATCTGGTGTCCTGCTCGGTTTCTACCAAGGTGAAGGTCGATTCAGTGAATCCGGAGACCGGAGAGTATCGGGTGATCCTGCATGGCACGCTGGATTGGGATACCCCGGAAACGTGGTGGACCAATCATTAAACCGTTTGAAAATAGTTTAGCAAGTTAATGTCCCCTTACTGATAGATGTTTTATGAACTAACCTGCAACCCAAGTAAGCTTAAAGGGGGTGAATAAAAGTGGTTAAATTCAGATACCAGAATTTCCCGACATTTGAGAGGACTCCATGTTCACCAGCGGCACTGCAGTATAGATTGACCGAGCTCCTGTACAATTCTACCACCTGCAGATGCAAGGTGGATTCGGTTAATCCGACCACGGGGGAGTACCGCATAGTGCTACAGGGCACCCTCGACTGCTGGGATGATACTAACACGCCAACCAATCAGTAAGGTCAAAAGGTCAAAGAGGAGAACCTTTTTGATAGAAAGAGTCCCCCCGCCACAAACGGGGGGATTCTTTCCAAAGTTTAAGCGGAGGCAAAGATGAAAAGACAAAGAACCATTCACTCGGTTAAAGGAAAACACCCTCACCAAAAGGGTGCCAGGAGTTCTATGAGGGGCACCACCAGCTGGGCTGATCCAACCCTCCCCCTGCATAAGATTTCCAAACGGGGTAAGACCAAATCAAACTCCAGAGAGAGACTTAAGAAAAGCTGCTGGTGGTTTGGTTAGAATCAAAAAGATGTCCTGATTATAATTACTCGATAATTTCATGGCAGAACAAATACGTCCCGAAAAAATGTGAAATGGATTTCACATTTTTCAATTTACCCCTCCCTTTTTCACCACATTCAACTGAATCCTAAGAGATATTGTCCGTAGCGACCCAATTCATTGGGTAAACGATTATAGACAAGATTGTTACGAGGTGGGCTGCCCAGCAAAAACAGGGAAAGCCATCTCTTCCTCAAAATCCTTGCTCTTTTTAATCCTTGAGGTATATTCTTTACGCAAGTGAAAAGCCAGTATCTAATTTATAATAATTTTTGATAAAGAAAGGCAATTTCATGTTTAAAAAAATCAGAATACCAATCCTCTCACTGATAATTTTATGTGGAGGATTAATATGTTTCTTCTGCTTTAAGGAATCTGACCCCCGGGCACAGGAAATAAGCCCTTTCAAAGGAGTAACCATGAAGCTGCCGGAACCGAAACTGGAAAGCCAAACCAGCGTGGAGCAGGCACTTTTGAAGCGAAGATCAGCAAGGGAATATAAAGAGGATTCCCTTAGCTTAGAGCAGATATCCCAGCTTCTCTGGGCCGCTCAAGGGATAACCGTAGAATGGGGAGGCAGGACTTCTCCTTCTGCTGGCGTTTTATATCCGCTGGAGATATACCTGGTGGTGGGAAAGGTAAAGGGATTGAAACCGGGACTTTACCATTATGAGCCGGAAAAACATTCCATTATCCAGAAGAAGGATGGTGATCTTCGGGAAGAACTGACCAAAGCGTCTCTGCATCAGGAGGAGATTTTAAATGCGCCCGTTAGCATAGTCATAACCGCCATATATGCCAGGACTATGAAAAAATATGAACAAAGGGGGATACGGTACGTTCACATGGAAGTCGGCTCTGCGGGTGAAAATATCTATCTTCAGGCGGAAAGCTTGGGTTTGGGTACGGTATTCATTGGAGCATTTGAGGATGAGGAGGTAAAAAAGGTTCTGGGAATTGAAGAGGAACCCCTGGGAATAATGCCGATAGGTAAGAAGATTTAAAATTAAGAAAACACCATTGCAGTTCAAAATTCAAAACTGTTAAAAGTTCCTCCATTTTAAATTTTACATTGTGATTTTTAGTTTTTTATCTTTGAATTATTAATTTACTCACTATGGGATCTGATTAATGGAGGTCTTAAACCAACTATAAGAGGTATTCACTATGCAATTAAAGGATAAAGTAGCCTTGGTCACCGGCAGCTCCCGGGGCATCGGAAGAGCCATTGCTCTGAAGCTGGCGGAAGAAGGATGCCATCTTGCCGTAAACTATCTATCCAATACCTGGGCAGCTGAGCAGGCAGCCGAACAGATCAGAAATACAGGGCAGAAAGCTGTCTTGTTTCAGGTGGATGTTTCCAACTTCGCCGACGCAGAGGAGATGGTGAAAAAGGTTAAATCTGATTACGGCAGGATCGATATTTTAGTTAATAACGTAGGACCGTTTCTTTACAAGTCGATATTCGATACCTCCATTCAGGAATGGCACGACATTTTTAATTCCAATCTTAATTCGGTTTTTTACTGCTGTAAAGCGGTGGTACCGATAATGCGGGAACAGAAATCCGGAGTGATCACAAATATCGGTGCGCCCAATGCAGAAAGAACTCAGGGTTACATTCGCAATTGCGCTTATGCCACAGCCAAGACCGGTGTGGTGGTCTTCTCCAAAAGCCTAGCAAAAGAGGAAGCCAAAAACGGGATACGGGTGAATGTGGTTAATCCGGGATTTGTAGAGACAGAAAATTACACGAAGGAAGATAAAGAGCATTGGGCGAATGAAATCCCCTTAAAAAGAATGGGTACCCCAGAGGAGATAGCCAACGCAGTCGCATTTTTATGTTCGGATGAAGCCAGCTATATCAGCGGTAGCGTGCTTAACGTACACGGGGGTCTGTGGTGTTAAAATTGATATTGCAGAGTTAGGGGTGGAGCTTCAACCTCACACTTTATTAAATGGGATTGGGAATTAAAGACGCCTCTCAAAACTCCACACTCAAATCTCAAGACTATTGCAGTATTCCGAGCCAGGCTGCCATGAGGAAGTATATACGTCCGATAAGTAGGGACATACGGGACATCACCGTGTATCCGAAGGAGGCGCCAAAAGAAATCATCAGAAACCAGGTGCCGATTTTAGCGCCTGCCCCAATAGCTCCTTTATGCTCCTTGGAGAAGGAGAAATATATCAGCCCGGTGATTACACCAATAGTCAAAATAATATTGTTAAAGGACTCCAACCACTTGCCCGTCCACAAAGGAAGCAAGTTAGCGTTAATCTGGAGGATCAGATCACCTGAACCATAACCCACGATGGTAATTCCCGCATAGATTCCAATTATCAAAGCCATGGGCCAGCGGGAAAGCCAGCTGTACCTCCTGAAGAAACGGCTGAAGAGCAAGATTCCAAAGATAAACGGTACGATCAGAAGCAGTTTACCCTGTTGGGTCAGCGGTCTCCACAGGTTGGGTAAAAAGACGTTGTAATATTCTAAAGTGATTCCATATCCAGCAGATATGCCCACGAACAGGTGCTCGGCGAATTTATAAAAAGGATTGTCCTTGTATAGAAATGAAAATACACACAAAGTCAACAATGAGGCAACCCAGATTCCGAGTAATTCCCACATTGGATTTATCTCCCTATAGGGGCGTAATGCAATACGCCCCGCACCATTACACTTTCAACCTCTTCTTGGTCTTCTTTAAAGCGAAAAATGCAATATTGCCTATCACAATAAACAGAAACACAATTATATGCGAAACGGATTGGGCATCCATCCCCCTGGCGGCGGATCCTGGTCTTTTCACCAGCTTCTCATATTCCGCTGCTCCCTTCATCCCACCCAAAAGCCCCACTAATTGACCCGACTGAACGTAAGGATAAAACTCCGGAGCGCTTACCGCAGTGCATCCGGAGCCGAGCTTCACATGGAATCGGGACTGCACCTGGAGCACCCATTCTTTGGTCCCGGGCAGACCACCGGATATGTTCATCAAAAGAGCCAGATCGTCAAAGGTGTTCACCCCTTGCATGATAGGAAGGGTTTCCACTTTGTTACCCCGGTAATCGGTCGGAAAGGTTCTGGGTATGCTGGTGCCCATGGAGACCATCACCACCTCTCTCCCCTCTTTGAAGCCGAGATTAACGTAATCCTCGCCATATTTCTTATCCGGAAACTCACTTAAAACTTCGGTCATGGCACGTTCGACCAAAAGCGTACCGGTAGCCCACAACTGCATGGTTATGATTTTATGATTGCGGGAAAAGAGATGATGAAACACCGCAATATTCATGGGATATAGCTCCGGCATGGAGCCGGGATCATAATCGCAGGAGACCAGCACCTTGGAGCCGGGAGGAAGATTCTCTATGGCATCGTAAAAACTCTGCACCGGCTGGGTTACCGAAAATTTGAGATTCACCGGAAAGAGCAAAGGAATGGCTATAGACAAGGCAATGAAAACGAAAATCACCCGCCGGTCCAGACTATCTAATTTCTCTAACAGCTTTTTCATAATAACCGTCCACTGCCCACAGTCCACCGTCCGCAGCAAAAACAAACATGGTAGCGGTTCGATTTATCGAACCTAGTGTATCGCATAAATGCAACCGCTACATCAAAACTCATCTCTCATTTCTCGGTCTACCTCTCTGTCCTCATCTATTCCCCTCCCAAATATGTTCTCTCCAGCCCGACTAAAACCTTTAAGGCGGTGGAGATCGCTCCCAGTGCCGCACCGATCATGATGGCTCTTTTGCCTGCCAGCTGGGGGACGTTCATGATCCACTCGACTAAGTCGGGAAAACTTTTCCATACATTTTCACCTATGGGAACTCTTCCGATCATTACTAAAATGGCAGTGATTCCCAGAAGTGATGCCTGGAAGGTTCTCACCCGGAAAGCACGGAAAGCGGCGGAGGCGATAAAGAATGCCAAAAGCGCAAACATGGTCGATTGCAGGGGATAATAAGCATTGTTGTACATCCAGAAGAAGATGGTCCCTTCCCGTATCCCGCCAAAGAAAATCCCCACTATGATCATGAAAAACAAACCCAGCACCAAAACAATCTTATAGATCCAATCTCTCCCTTTCTTTTGGATCACGTGATAGTTGACCCTCACGATGTTGGAGATGCCCAGAACATAAGCAAAGGCGATAACGATGATGGCCCATTGCCGGAAGTTCTCAAAGAAAGGTCGAATGTTCTGATGGGGGATAAAATATTCGAGGATGAAGGACAACCCCGCTAAAAAGCAGATTACTATGGGTACTTCACGTCGCATAAAATCCCCTATTCAATGTAAAACCAACTAGCAAAATGAGTTATTCCTAAGGTATCCAAAATGGCTCCCAGAGCTAAAATAACCATGATGATGGCTTTAACCAAATCCGAGCCTTTTAAGCTGCCCAAAAGCTTGGGCTCTTTGGATAGATAGGCGCTGGTGGCAAAAAGCTCCTCACCGATTATGGTGTAATCACATGCCACCACAAAGAAAGGCAGCTGGTGAATGTTGGCTGTGCCTGCCACCTGAATGGCGCCAGTAGCAAGTCCGGTTTCCGCCATCAATAGCGACTCGGCATAGAAGGAGCCGAACATCAGATTAGCCGCCGGTTTCTCTCTCATCATTATCCCGTTAACTCCAGCTGCATAGGCAAACTGCTCGGAAGAGATATAGCGCACGTTGTCCCGGTTATACGCATCCGGTTTACCCGCGGCTGCATATCCCTCCTTTACCCTCTCCTCCGCTATGGGAACCACGAACGGCATACAAATTGGAACGTACAAGGGGGTGTCGTAACCCGCCACCATCTTTGCCACGTTTCCTAAGATTATCATGGAGGCAACGGTCTGAATGTTATCCACGTCCTCGATGCCAGAGATATAAAGCACCGGTTTTCCCATCTCGGTGGCTCTTCCCACCGCTTCCTCGATGGCATCCAGTCCCGCGATTCTCCGGATGAAAAGGCTCTTCCCTACCTTGGCCCGCTCGATGTAGATGATTATCACGGCAAAGAAGAAGATCAAAAACACCAGCATGTTCACCCGATGATAGTTGAACCAGCTGTGGGATAAGTCTTCCTGAGCTAAAGAAAAAGAGGAGGAAAAAAGAACTAAGATAATCGAGAAAACTAAAGGTTGGATGAGTCGATCAAATTTCATTTCATTATGTGCTTTAAATTTTGATAGGTTTAAATAGGATTTTGTTTATAGTTTTTCAGTTTCGGGCAGACGCCCGCTCGTCTGAGCGGTTATTTATCGATTTTATAATACGGTTACGTTTATCGTTGCCGATCCCGATTACTTAGTTCAACTATTACGTTACCTTTAAAACGATTGCCGATAAACGATATGTAACTCTAACCGAAATCTTTTATATCGAACCTTATTAAGTCCGATTCAACATCGGGTTTATTCCATATCTAAAGTCCTAACACATTCTGCAAATAATCCCGAATAAAAGTGAATCTCTCTATCAAAAGGGAAACTCTTCCCATCACCGTCAAGCCGAAACCCGCACCAAAACCGACCATTAACGTCCATATTCCAACCTTGGCCACCCCTCCAAAAGCCCCGGTATGCTCCTTGGAGAAAAAGAAATAGACCAAGGCGCATAAAACGCCGCCTGCTACCAGAAGATTATTGAAGAGTGCCATACTGGTGAATCCCATTGGTTGCATGGTGGCATGGAGAGGTACCAAAATCAAGGTTTGCATGGTCACCGGAATAGCCACACCCATACCGATTCCCATATAAGCCGCTATGGGATAACGTGAAACCCAGGACCACTTTCGGGAGAATCGGGCCCACATCAATACCCCCAAAAGGGTAGGAACCAGGTAATAGAACTTATGCTCGTGGACCACCGGTACCCAAACTTTGGGGATGAATGATGTATAATATAGAATGATTGCGAAGTAGCCGGCAGATACACCCACCACCAGATGCTCCGCTATTCTGTAAAAGGGATTGTCTCTGTAAAGAATGGAGAAAATACACAAGGTCATAAATAGTGCCAATCCGTTCCAGATAATCTCGCCTGTTCCCATCTTATTCCTCCGCTAGTATTCTCTTTTATGGCTGCTTTCGTTTGGACATAAAAAATCCGATGTTGCCTACTATGATAAAAAGAATCACCACGATATGGGTTATGGTCTGAACTTTCATCCCCCGGCTGGCGATTCTATCTTTGGCTTTGGCTAAAGTTTCGTACTCGGCTGCTCCTTTAAGCCCACCCATCAAGCCAAAAATCTGTTTAGACTGAATATAAGGATAGTAGTCTGCGGTCATGACTCCGGTCAATCCTAAAGCTACCGGGAGTTTATAGCGCCCGTTGGCATCCTGAATCCAGGCATCGGCTACCCATCCCGCTTCAAAGGCGATCACCGCTTTCATATCGTCATAGTTACGGATCCCCTGCATTATAGGCATGGAATCCACCGGAGTTCCATAATAATCCATGGGGAAGGAGATGCGGAAATTTTGCCCCATGGATAAAATCACCAAACCCGGATAAGGTTTGTAACCCAAATAGACATAATCTACACCATTTTTCTTATTAAACTCCTTGGATAATCTGGATACCAATTGCTCTGCCATGCCGGGTGCATTCTGAGATAAGGTTACAAAAAAGAGTTTAATTCCCTTAGCGAAACATTGCCGGCAAATGGTTAAAGCCATGGGATGAAGCTCTGCCATGGCATTGGGATCATAATCAATGGCTATCAAAAGCCGGTCCCCTTCTTTCAAATTTTCAATAAAGTTATAAACACTTTTCACCTCAGGGGTGGTATGTATCGGAACTTGAAAGGGGATGAAAAGTGGAACAGCTACTGCTAACGCCATAGCTAAATAGACCACCCTTCGGTCCATGGTCATCAATTTCTCATAAAAACCCATCTTATTTCCTCCTGACTGATCTGCCCAGATAACCAAATCCTCCAGATGCCATTCCGGCTCCGGACTAATCCTTACCCATATATGATCTCTCTATTCCTAAAACAACTTTCAAAGCAGTTGCAATCCCTCCCAATCCAATACCCATAGCAATGGCTCTTTTAGCTGCCATATTGGGAACAGTCAATATCCAGCTGGCTACATTCTGATTCAAGCCAGAAACCGATCCCAAGGGGATCAAGCGGAGCATGATCACCACGGCGGTGAGCAATAGAATAGTGGCCACCAGAGTTCGAGCCCTGAATGCCCGATAGGCGGCGGAGGCGACGTAAAAAGCCAGAAGGGCAAACATGGAGGCTTGAATGGGAGTGTATATGTACCAGAACAACTTCATGAAAGCCTTTCCTTCCTCGATTCCGGAGAAAAGCCCCAAAAGAATCATGGAAAAAAGACCCGCCAAAGTGAGGAAATTGTACTTCCAGGCCGGAGCCTTGGTTTGGATTTTGGAAACGCTTACCCGGAAGAGACTCCACAGACCCAGTCCCATGGCGAAGACCCCCACGATAATGATCCAATCCACGCAATATTCGTAAATTCGCTCCGAGAATTCCAGGGGAACGAAATACTGAACAGCCATGAAGACTCCACCTATGAAAACAATTAACAAAGGAATTTGCCAGCGCATGTTTTACTCCTGATCTATAGTTTGATGCGGAAAAGGTTCACAATAAAATCGAGATGGAAACTTGCTGCCAGGACCCCCAAAATCAAGGAAATCATGATCAGAATCTTTCCCCAATCCTGAGCTTTGATGGCACCTAAAAGTAAAGGCTCTTTCCCTAAATATGCAGAAGCAGCATAAAGCTCCTCTCCTATCAGGGTGTAATCCGTAGCTGCCACGAAAAACGGAATTTGAGCTACCTGGTCTGTTCCCGAAATCTGAATGGACCCAGCTACGTTTCCGGTTTCGGCTAAAAGCAACGACTCCGCATAGAAGACTCCCATATAAATGTTGGTGGCGGTTCTTTCTCGGAGCATCAACCCATTGACCGCTGAGACATATGCAAATTGCATAGAGGTGATATACCAAACAGAATCTTCTTTGTAAGCATCGGGCCTGCCGGCTTCATAGTATCCGGCCTTAACCGCTTCTTGTGCCACGGTCAGAACTACCGGATCAGCAACCGGAACCAGAAGAGGAGTTTGATATTCCGCGGTCTTCTTTGCCACCCGGTTCAATATGGTCAGAGAAGCGATGGTGCCTAACTCCCCGGCACTACCCAATCCCAATATGTAAAGAATGGGCCTCCCCATCTCCGTAGCCCTGCCTATGGCTTCGTCTATCGCATCTATTCCTGCAATGGGACGTACATATAACTTTTTCCCCTTCTTGGCCCAGTTGATGAAGAGCACCACGAAGAAAGTGAAAAGCGCTGTGGTGAATAATATGGAAAGCTTTCCGGTGTGGATCCATTGTCCATAAGCATAAGCGGGAGCGGAAACAGTCGATTCGGAATAGCTGCCATCACTTCTGGCTCGAATTATGTAATAAAAATTCTTGTGGCTGGGGAAATAGTTTTTATCCTCCTTGTCCCTGGCTCCCCTGTCCAAGTATTGGCTTGTTCCCGCCGGCACCAATCCCCTGAGCACGAATCCAGTATCAGGGTTATCCGATCTCCATATCTCGTAGGAAAGCACGTTCTTATTTCCCGCTCCGTCATCCGCGGATAGCTTCCATTTCACTATGATGGCATGCCCATTATCATTGGGTGCATCTTTTGCTGCCACATTCATGGGGGGGGCGGGAACCTCTGCTGATGAAATTGGTGCAGCCACAGGGATTCCCATTTCCTGAGCAGAAGAGGTGTGCAATCCAAAAAGGAAAAAGGAAAACAGAAGAAGGAAGATTGGCAAAACCTTGTTTCGGATAACGAACTTGTTTTTCATCTTGACTCCTTGAAGAAGCTGTCTATCAAACCGGTCGCCGGTCTATTGATATTAATAAGATTAAACGGATATAACCGATATCATACGTTTAATCTCATTTGAGTCAACTGACCGTTGACCGACTCTTATTTTATTAACTTCAGCCAATCGGCAAAAAGATAATCCATCCTTCCGATCAGAAGGGACATACGGCTCATCACCGTGTATCCAAACATTGCCCCGAAGTTGATCATCAGAAACCATACTCCCACCCGGGCAGCTCCTCCAAAGGCGCCTTTATGCTCCTTGGAGAAGAAAAAGTAGATCAACCCACAGAAGGTTCCCACCACAATGATGATGTTACCGAAGCTTGTGCCTAAGTTTCCTCCCACCACTAAAGGTTTGATGGTCCCCACCACTTGTCTGATTCCGTTGCTTTCCAGGTAGCGGGTAAACTGGAGACCGGCAGTGGTTCCCACGATGAACGCCAGCGACCATCGGGACAACCACCCTATCTTGGGCACCAGCCGGAGCAGCATCAAAACCCCAAAAAAACCTCCGATAAGATATATCCAGTGATAATCTATTCTCCCATTTACCACCAACTCGTGAAAAGACAACGACAGATTATCCCAGAATTTCGGTATAAAGTATTGCCAGAAGGTAACTACAAACCAGTAGCCAGCAGAGATGCCCACAAACAAAGCCTCGGAAAATTTGTAAAAGGGATTATCTTTATATAAAAAGCTGAAGATGCCCAGAGTTAATATGGCACCGATCCAAACACCTATGATCTCCCCATTCATTTTTCCGTCTCCGGCTTTTAGGTTTTCCTTTTCCGCATGGTAAAGAATGCTATGTTGCCTATTATGATGAACAAACAGATCACTACATGAGCTACCGCTTGAGAGAACATATAGCTGACAGCTTTGGCCGGTCGATTGAGGGCAAGCTCGTACTCCGCTCCACCTTTCATTCCCCCTAACACTCCGGTTAATTGTCCGGTTTGAACATAGGGATACATGGAAGGGGCTTGCACCGCGGTGTTGCCTGCCACTAGTTTCACATGGAAGACGTCCACCGCATATTGCACCCACTCCTGCGTTCCCGGGTAACCGGCGGAAAGATTAATGATCAGGTCGACATTATCGTAGTTTCTCACCCCTTGCATCAAAGGAATCTCAGAAAGCGGGGTACCTCTGGCATCGGCAGGATAAGACTCCTGAAAATCATGACCCATTCGATCGATTACCACCTCGTTGCCCGCAGTAAATCCCAAATTGACATAATCGATTCCATATTGAGGAACTTTTACCGCTTTTTCTTCCTCTTTTAATTCCCTAAAGACTTTATCCAAAGCGATGTTCGCCTGGATAGGACCCTGGGGCCAAAGTCCCATGATGATCACCTTCAGATTATTTCGAAAACAATGCCGGAAGAATGATTCCGCCATGGGTTGAAGCTCCGGCATGGAGCCGGGATCAAAATCAAAGGAGATCAAAACCTTGGAACCAGCCGGGAGGCTTTCAATAGCATTATACACCCCTTGTACCACCGGAGACACCGGCATTTTCAGGGATGTTTTGAAAAACAAGGGCAGGGAGATGGCTATAGCAATAAAGATGAATATGATCCTTCTATCTATGCTTAAAAGGTTTTCCCACAAGGTCTTCTTTTCCCGATTGGTCATTTCATCCATCTTGTATCAGTTCCTTCCCGTACTAAATAAATATTAAACCGAGTACTGTATTCCGTATACGCTTTTCCTATTCTCCGCTCGTATAAGTTCTCTCTAATCCCAATATTACTCGCAAGGCTGAAGAAACCACTCCCAACGCGATTCCAATCATGATAGCTCTTTGCCCGGCGGTCTGGGGGAAGTCCATGATCCAGTCTGCCAACTTTCCCAAAGCATCACCTAACCAATCGGAAAACCAGTATCCGATGGGAACACGACCCACCATCAATATAAAGGCAGCCAACAGAAGCATGGTGGCTTCAACATTTCTTGCCCGGAAAGCCCGGTAAGATGCGGAAGCGACAAAAAATGCCAGGAGGGCAAACATGGTTGCAGAAAGAGGATAATAGACATTCATGTAAAGGTAATAAAAAGGCGTGCCCGGATCTTGAAACGACGTTCCGCCGGAGAAAAATAAACCGATTACGGTCATCACCAGAAATCCCAAAATCACCACCAGGCCAAAGGGCCACCCCTTTTGCTTTTTATAGATCTTATCTCCGTTAACCAGAATCAAATTTGAGATCCCCAGATAGATGGCGAATGCGGCTATGATAAAGAACCAATCCTCAAAAAGATCTTTCAATATGTTGAAAGGGGGAATGAAATGGGCGATGATCATGGTGATCCCCACCATTGCGGTCAAAACTAAGGGAACCTCTCTTCGCATATTATCTCCTAAAGATTAGCTCTTTAAAACAGTCTTCCCAAATTGGGGAGATTCAATCCCAACACCGAATTAAGGGTTAGAAACACCGCCCCAATCAATATAACCAAAAGGAATATGAACTTCCCCACATCCTGCCCTTTTAAGCTCCCTAATAGCTTGGGATCTTTGGAAAGGTAAGCCGATGCTGCAAAAAGCTCCTCGCCGATTAGGGTATAATCACAGGCAGCCACGAAAAACGGAAGCTGGGTGGGCATGGCGGTTCCGGCAATCTGGATCGCGCCTACGGAGTTAGCAGTTTCAGCTAAGATCAAAGATTCGGCATAAAACTGTCCTTGTAGAAATACCGCGGCTGGTCTTTCTCTTAAGAAAAGCCCATCTAAAGCAGCCGCGTAAGCAAACTGGTCATTGGTGACGTAATAAACCATTTTGTCATTATAGACATCCGGTCTTCCGGCGTTGAGGTATGCTTCTTTCACTACTTCTCTACAGGTGACCATAACCAATGATGTGCAGACCGGAACTTCCAGCTTCGCTTCGTATTCTGCTGCCAGTTTTGCCACCCTTCCTAAGATAGTGACAGCGGCAATGGTCTGCATGCTGTCCATATCCATGATGCCGGGCACGAAAATTATTTTTCTGCCCATCTCGGTTGCCCGCCCCACCGCATCATCCACCGCTTCCAGACCGGCGATCCGCCGGATAAAAAGCCCCTTTTCCGATTTGGCTCTTTCGATGAAGTACAATATGGCAAACCCGATCACTAAAGATAAAATGAAAAGACTTAATCGGCTTAAATTAAACCATTGCCTTTTAGCAAAAGTCGAAGCACTGGGCAATGATTCGGCTGTACCTGTAGGGGAAAGGACTTTGATCTTATAAAAATATAACACCTTATTCTCCGCTGCATTATCCGAGAAGGAAGTGGCACCAGCCACCGTATTTCCGATTACTTCATACCCCTCATCTCTTTTGGTGGACCTAAGGATCTCGTATTTGGTCACATTCTTCGCCCCGCTACCATCATCCGCTGATTTCCCCCAGCTGATGGTAACAGCTCCTCCTTTATCATTAGGTATATCTTTAGCTGTCACGTTGGTAGGCGGGGCAGGAGGAGTTTGGATTCCCTTTGTACTTTCAGCAACGGGATTGGTTACATCTTCCGCGCCAACCATGGAGGGAATCCCCGGAAGAAAGAAAAATAGAGTAACCAACAGGAAGAATGGTATGAATTTCAATTTATCCTTAATATTTGATCTACTCTTCATGGTTTTATTAAAAATAAAAACCTTCATGGATGATTTATCTGTGAAGGTTTAATTGGAAAAACTCTTGCCGAATTTATTTGCTAAAGCTGTTTTTTTTATCCCAACTTTATTCCCTAATCGCATTTTGTTCCCAAAACCAGGCTTCAGATTCAAACCTCTCTTTTAAAGCCCCCTCAAGTTTCCATCAATTTAGCACGGGCATCTAAATTAGTCAAGAAAAAATTTCACGAGTATTTCATATTTTCTATCATAACTGTTTTATATTCGACTTCACGAATATCGCCACATGTATGCAGTGCCTCATCTCCATGAGCTAAAAGTTATGTTTATTAATCGGCAACTTCATTCTGCGCGAAACCGGAAAATGTGAAAGCCACTCTATTTAATTTTTGAAACCATGCAAAAATCACCCCAGCTTAGCAAGTATTTTGTGTGCCGGCTCAAAGCTATAAGTTATTTGTTCATATCCAATTGGAATGTCGAATTATTGGTAGCTTATCAAAAAAGGAGATTCCCTTCGACGGATCGCAATAGACTGCGAACAGACTCTCCAAGAATAACATCCTCTTAGAGTTAAAGCAATACTAGATAACAGAGAAAATTCATTCGTCTCAAATTGCGCATAATCAAAAAAACCAGCACCTGACTAAAACCAGACGCTGGTTTTCAAGAGAAGGGTCTGAAATATCTGATTTGTATATTTTGTTCGAAACGCTGTTTTCGGGATTTATTTTACTCTTCGAGCATTTCTACGTTTGCCCGCGGGATTATGGCTTTGGTCCCGTCTTGGAATTCCACCTCCAGTACCCGGGCGGACGATTCCGACTCCAATTTTTGCAACGCGGGAGGAAGGGCGCTCACTTTGCCCAGATGACCGAAATATGGCTCCCGGATTACCCGCACCGGATAGCCTTCGGTAAGCCCGATATTTTCCAAATCCACCTTGGCTTCCTTTTTATGCATATCGCCGACATAGGGAATAACTACTTCCGGACGGATTACCCCGGCCCGAATTTGGGTGGCCCCGTTTATACACGCCATCTTTCCTTCCTTGGACTTAAGCAGAGAGAAAGTCTTCTCCGCCATGTTTATTTGTCCGAATCCCTCGGTTACCACCAGGCTTATTCCCAATTCCTCAGATCCGGTTATCGCCACCCCTAAGTCGTATCCCAAAAAATCCCTCAAGTCTTTATCATCGAATCCGCCAACTACCACTCCCTTGGCTTCTACACTTACCGCTTTCTTAATGGCATCCGCGGTAACCAAACTTCCCCCCACAATCACCTTGTCTTTACAATCCCTGTCGATTAACTTGTCGGTTAATACTTCAGTGTTATCCTTCACCACCACTTTGATCTCACCATGCGTCTCTCCACCGATGCCAAAAATCCCCTGAATGAATGAACCCCAGGTGGATACAGCTACTCCCTCTCTCTCAAATACCTCTACTACCTCGCCATCCAGATATGCTTTTATCTCCACCGGAATGGGATTTCCCCGGATCAACACCTGTCCGGTAACAGATGAGATGCTCTCCACCGTCCCCTCGGCCTTGGATTTACATTCGGAGCTGAACAGCCCGAAAAAGCTCTTGCTCTTGGCGATGATTTCTCCCTGTTTTACTCTCTCTCCTTCTTTTCTTAGCATGTGAAACATTATGTCTTCCGGTGGAATCCCTAAGACATTGGCCACGTTGAAGGGCTCCACATTCCCCGGAAGCAGAGTCCGAGCTACCACCGTATCCGGTTTCACTTTGTCCCCCACCTTGACTAAAACATCTCCTTTCAGTGGCAGTATTCTTCTCTTGGTTACCTGAATCTTTTCCGTTACCTTCAATCCCGGTGTATATGCGTGACCCATAATCTCTCTCCTGTTTTCAAACCTTTAATACTTAAGCTCTTTACAGCGGACGGTCGACGGCGGACATCTTACAATCTCTCCAGCGCCTCTTTTGGATAAACATCCAGAGCCAGCATCCATTCTTTAAGCTTCTGCACCCTTACCTTTGGATCGGTCGGGAGGATAAACGGTCTTCCCCGACCGTCAAGAATTATCCCGCTTACTCCGCCATGTATGGTAGTCTCGACCTTGTTCCCTTTACCTGCTCCCAAATCAAAACCTCGATGCGGATTCAAGCTGGCTTTGCAGGTTAAAGGAATGCCGGTTTTCTCGTCCAAATCCAGTGGAATCCTTCTCATCTCCCCGGATTTTATCGAACCCTCCACATTCTTTCCATCGGGCATTACGAAATTATATTCTAAAATATCCTTTTCCTCTTTCCCGCCTCTGGCGGAAGATTCACCCACCGGAGCGATGCAAGTCCCCAAATGAATCAGACAATCTTTGTCAAATACTTCGGTTGCGGCTTTGGGATGAACTGCTGATAATACCCCCAGCTGTGGCATCATGAAGATGGAATCGACTGCCAGGCGGGTTATCGCCTCCGGTAAAAAGCTGTCGATCATCATCAGAGCCGCCTGTTGCCTTCGGGGAGCATGAGAGAGAACTCCTCCGGAGCCGATGAGCATATTCAAGGTCATCATATTTACCAGGGTCAGCCCACCGGCGGACTGGTCAAAGGCATCTGCAATAGTTCTCTGCTGTTGTACTCCTTTCAAAGCAGTGGCAAAGGATTTATGCTGGATGAATGCCAGCCGGAGAGCTTCTTTGGCTATGGCCTGTTCGAAGATCAGCTCCTCCATCATCTGGGGGATGGTGGTGGGCCGGATCATCTTGTTTTTCACCCGGTTTCTCAAATCCCTTTCGTCTAAGTGAAATGGGACCCAGCGCATCACGTTATCCAGTCCCGCCTCCGCAAAAACATTGGAGACCGAGTAGCTCATTCCCAGATTGGCGCTCACCGTCCGATTGAAGACCCCCTGGAAGACGGAGAAGATATCGGTGGTCGCTCCGCCGATGTCCACCCCCACCGCTTCGATCCCCTCCTGATCCGCAATGGTTTTGATGATAAGTCCCACCGCACCCGGTGTGGGCATGATGGGAGCGTCGGTCCAGGTCATCAGCTTTCGGTAACCGGGAGCTTGCGCCATCACGTGCTCCATGAAAAGATCGTGGATCTTCTCCCGGGCGGGAAGGAGGTTTTCTCTTTCCAGCACCGGCCTTAGGTTATCCACGATGTCCAAATCCACCTTCTCTCCCAAGGTTTCTTTGATCGCTTCTCGGGCAACCACGTTCCCCGCATAGATCACCGGCAGCTTATATCCGGTTCCCAATCTGGGTTTCGGATCGGCAGCGGAGATCAGCTCGGCTATCTCCACCACATGAGTAGTGGTCCCGCCGTCGATTCCTCCGGAGAGGAGGATCATGTCGGGCCTGAGGTGCCTGATTCTTTGGATCTGCTGGTGGGGCAATCTTTTGTCGTTGGAGGCGATCACGTCCATGACAATGGCTCCCGCTCCCAGGGCGGCACGCTCAGCCGACTCTGCGGTCATGCTCCTCACCACCCCTGCTACCATCATCTGCAAACCACCACCCGCGGAGGAGGTGGAGATATAGATGTCCGTCCCCTCATTGCCTTTGGCAGGAGAAATAATCTGTCCCTTCTCGTCCAACAATTTTCTTCCGGTTAATTCCTCCACCTCCCCTACCGCATTCAAGACTCCCATGGTAACGTCTTCAAAAGGGGCTTCAACTGTGGTAGGTGCCTCACCCCGGACGATCAGACGGAATTCCCCCCCCTTCTTCTCGATCAGTATGGCTTTAGTGGTGGTGCTGCCGCAATCTGTAGCCAGGATTATTTTGATGTCTTCTGGTTTTAATCCTTTCATAAGACTCCTTAACTTTTGTCTTGCTCACGACACTGAGTCTAATTTCTGGTGTTGTGTCAGGACCTCAGTCTTGACACTTGCATTTAGCCAGGAGTAATTCCCGACGGAAATATAAATATATACTTTTTTATACGATTGACAATATATATTGTATGATAAGAACAAATAAGTAAACTTTCCCGGTGTTACTGTTGTGTCAGGACCTCAGTCCTGACACTTACTCTGCGTCAGGAGTAGCTCCTGACGCAACATACACTCTTATTACCACCTCTACCTTATTTGGCAATACTGAAAATGCATGGCATCGGGGTAGGACCAATCTCCACCCCAGATGAAACCGACGTCCTTGAAGCACTGCGCCAATTCCCGGGACATCTCGAAATCGCTTTGTCCAAAAGCATTCCAGGGAGCATTTAGGTCGATGGCGATCCCCCAACAGTGGGCTGACCAGGTATTACCACCTCGCTTTAATCGTGGATCATAACAGCCATCAAAGGTTTTTAACTGGCTGGCAAATCCCCGTCTGACCACATTTTCAAATGCCATCCGGAACTTCGGTACCACCAGACGGTGACAGATAAAACCGAACCAGTTGGAGTGAACAAATGTCTTTTCCTCCTGCGTCAGCCAGCCAAAGTAGATATGTTGCAAGTCGCCACGAAAAGCGGACAGATCACACCGAGTCAAGTTCTGCTCATTCCAGCCAGCTATACGAAAATCCCCGAATATGTCAAAGCAGAATCGCTCCAGCGGAGGTTGGTCCAGAGCTGAAACCGGGTCTGGAATGGATATACCAAACAGAGCTAGCCAGGTCTGATTCCCCACCACCCCGTCAGCATCCACACCCCTTTCCTGCTGAAACTTAAGCACCGCCGATTCGGTTCGAGATCCGAAGACCCCATCCACCGGACCAGGATCATACCCCAGCTGGTTCAATCTCTCCTGTAAAGTCGTGACCAGACTTCCCTGACTTCCTCTGGTAAGAAACATGATGTATTCCCTATATCTGCGTAGCAGAGCCTTTATGGCTCTGCTCAGTATATTATACCCCTCTTATAGCGGGTTGAGTAACGAAGCCTTGATGACCTCTCTGAATAACCTTGACATTCAAATCCCGTAGGATTCGAATATTAAGTTTTAGCTTTTCCCTCTAAACTCAAAACTCCCCTCTCAAAACTCTGACTATTCCTTCAGTACTGCAGCAATAGCTTCTCCAAACTCTTTAGCTGCTTGGGGACCGTTGGCTGTGATAATCCTGCCGTCTCTTTGAACGCTGGCGCCGGTGTATTCTGCACCTTTCTCCTTAAGCCGGGAGGCTTCGGTTTCATACACGGTGGCTTTCTTACCTTTCAGGATTCCTGCATTGGCACAGGTGACCGGAGCAATGCAGATGGCACCCACGATTTTGTTCTGCTTGACCGCTTCATTTAAAATAGAATGAACCGAAGCGTCATCCCAGTACTGGCTTGCCCCGGTGCCTCCGACTAATATAATGGCATCCCACTTCTCTGGTATTATATCGCTTATTACCATGTCCGGTCTAACTTGGGCGCCTAACATTCCCTTGCAAGTCTCCAGAGAAACGCTGGCCACCTTAACTTCCGTCCCTTTTTCCGTTAAGATGTTCTGTGGCTCGATAAGCTCTTCATCCCTGAAATCCTCCGGAGCTATTATCATCACCACTTTTTTACCAGCCAGCTCCTTTTGTTGAGACTCCTCTGGTTGGGCAACTTGAGTCTCCTGGGGTGAAGTTTTGATCTCCTCTTTTTGTCCCTTACACCCAGCCAGCCAAAGTCCCGTAAATGCTAATAAACATACGATTGAAAGTATTCTTTTCATCTCTGTTCCTCCTGCTGATATTACCTACCTAGCCGAGTCTTTATAGTTCGGCATAATGGGATCACTCGATATCCATCTTTCTTATTTCCCGATAAGTAAATATTTTAATTTCTCCTTGAAATTTCTCTTCCTCCACTCCTCTTTCCTTTTAAGTTTTCGTTCCTGCTTCATGGTTTTCTCTTTGTTCTGCGCTTCCACATCGAGCTGTTCTATCTTCTGCAAAAGCCTTTCCACCGTTTCTCTTTCCTCCATCATCCTTCTCAACTCATCATAATCCTTCCAGGAAAAAAGGGTCTGGACGAAAGGTTCAAAGAAAGCCATCATCTGGCTTCCAATGTAATTCAGGGGCTTCATCGATTCCAAGAACAGTATGGCTGGAACCGCCATCTTCCAGTGGACCACCTTCCGGGCGATCTTGATCAGTATCTCCTCCTGATGAGGAGTAAGTTCCTTTAGTTCATCCTTCTTATCCCCCCACATAAACATGTCGCGGAAGCCCACAAAATCACCTCGTTTTCGAATTTTGATCCGGTTTCTTTATTTTACCTTCGCAGCTTTCCGGAATCAGTCATTCATCATCCGTCTTGCCTTTTCACTATCTTCGATTTCACGAAATCCACCACTTGCTCTTTGTTGTGATCAAACCGGATATAGAGCCCCCGGAAATTCTCCAGGCGGGACGGTTTATCGAATGGCGAGAGCAAAACCCCGTTTTTGTCCATATAATATGACCGAAACATCTCCCACTTTTTCTCCCGCATGGAAAGCAGGTATCTGATTTTGACCTTGTCATCGTCCAGCTCATATCGGGTAGGCAGGAAGAAGGAGGAGAGGGATCCCAGCATAATCACCACGGAGAGTGCCACCAAAAAAGGGTTTCGCGTGGTCAGATATACCACAAACCAGATGGCAAACAAAAAAATAACCACCAGAATCGACACCCAGACGTTTTTCTTGAGCGGATGGGATGCCCACTTGAGAGATGCTTCGCTCCTTATTGTTTCGTTCATATTTATATAATGTAGCTGGTGCTAATCTGCCTTTGTTAAGCGTTGTCTGGTTTGTGGTTCGGCACTGTTTCACTATTGAATTCGGTTTGATTGTAAATCTCAAGAAGTTAACCGTAACCGATTTTACGATATACGCTACGTAACCGTAATCCTTCCTAACGAAACTCGATACATGCCAGGACGACCATCCCTTATTATTCTTTTATTTGCTCTGCGGTGAATCTCCCGGGAATCGGTATCTTTCCTTCCGGACTTTTTCAATCTGCTGACCCAGCTCCTCTGGTTTGAATACCTTCTTCTCGATTAAGAGCCGGACTAAAGCTTCCTGGGCTAAGTTATTGGAAAGACACAACTCGTCGAAGGTTACCTCTTTCTCCTGATCGCCTACTATGATCCGAAGGGCAACTCTTTTAGTCGGTTCTTCCGTCAAGGTGCTCCTTTGGTTAACTAGGAATGATTCATCCGGATCATCTCGCATACCTGGGAAATTATCCTTACTTTGTCATCAATCTAAATGAACCAATCCGATTTTATTCTGATCTTCACTCCCCTTCTTTTTCATCTTAATCTTTTTATCTCTCCGTTTTCCAACTGGTAAATGTAAATATAATCATTTTCTCTCTCTGAGTCAAAACCAATCTCCCCGGAGATACCCTGAAAATCGAAGGTTGCCGAAAGAGCGGCAGCTACTTTTTCCGGTGTGGCATTCTCTTCGAAGATGGACAATAACAATTTCATGACGTCATAACCTAAAGCGGCCATGAGGCTTGGCTCTTGTTTGTATAGACTATCATATGACTTTATGAATTTATCTCTCTCCGTTCCGGTACTACTAGATGGAGGTTCTTGATCCGGGAGGGATACATCCGTGGTGAAGATAATTTTCTGGTTGAGACTCTGGACCAAATCCAAAAAGTGCGGGTCTTTCTGCCATTCCATGCTGATGATGGTAGTATATATCTTAAGATTGACCAGACCGGAAAGGATAGTGTACCAGTCTCTTTTGTCAGCCAAAAGGAAGAATCCGTCTACCCGTGCCGGCATCAGGTCAAAAAAGGAGCCGGATTCCTCCGGAGGTGAAGAAGAGGTAATTCCCAGAATGGCTTTTTTCAATCTCTCCAAATAAGGTGAAATATCCCCGGTCTCCACCGGGTAATATTCCACTGCCAGTACCTTACACCCTAATTTTTCAGCGGTTTGTTTGAAACTTATTGCCTCGGTTTTCTCCTTCCCGGTCTCCGGGACCAGCATGACAAAATCGGAAAAGCCCTGATTGCGGATAACAAATTCCGCCATGCTTTTCCCCTTTCTTGCCTCCGAGGGGAAAAGCTCAAATATGAAATTCCCCAGAGAGGTAAAACCCCTTTGGCTAAAGGCCGGGGTAATCAGGGGAACCCGATCATTCTCCGCCACCTCTGCCGCTTTCACTACCGATTCACCTTCCATTGGCCCCAATATGCATACCACCTGTTCCTCTTCGATTAGCTCCCGACAAAGCGTATTTACTTTCCTCAAATCCCCTCCGGTATCCTTCATCACCAGTTCCACCTTTTTTTCAGTTGGGGTATAAGCCCCGAGAGCCAGTTTAATCCCGTTCACAAAGCTGGTGCCGTAATCGGAAAAATCCCTATCCCGGGAAGCTAACACCCCTACTTTAACAGTGGGCAGGGTGGGGGTAGATGCCTCTTTGAAAAGATGGTCCACCTCACCCATGTCTTCACCTCGGGGGAAATTCTCCCGGTAATAGCTTAATGCCTCCAAAGCTTTGGTATAGTTTTTGCTTTCCACGTTCCGTTTCCCCAGCCAGAAGAAAATCATGGGGGCAAGCTTTTTATCCCTTTCCGTTTCGCTGAGTTTTTCCAGCTCATTTTCCGAAAGCCACTCCTTCAACAGGGGCACAAGTGATCTTTGACTCAATTCCCTCTCCTGGCTGGTTCGGGCTAATTGGTAAGCCTGAATGAAATTCCAGGCCGATTCAGATACCTCCCCCTGCAAGTAGTCGATGTTGCCCAGCATGAAATAACAGGACGGGATATAACGACTGTCGGGGAACTTATGGATGAACTCGCTGAATTTATTTTTAGCCGAATCGTGATTTTTAAGATGATATTCGCATTTGGCGATCATCAGCTGGAAATAGGAAAACTGGGGGGCTTTGGGAAAGGATTGGGAGAGTTGGACTAAAATCTCTTCTGCTTTGCTGTAATCTTGTGCTGAGTAACTTCTTTCTGCCTCTTTCAGCTGGTTATTTAATTGTTTGGAATCTAATTTATGTGATCTGACTGTCTCAGCTGAACACAAACCCATCACTAAAATCGTGCCAATAAAGATAATAATTTTCGTCTTTAGCCATGCCATCACATCTGCACTTTCCGGTCTGCTCAATATTATCGATCTTCTACCTGATTTTTGTTATGAATTCGTCCGATTCAGGCTCAAAGGGAATATTTGCCGAAATCCTCGGGGTTGATTCTTTTCAATCTCTCCTTCAAGGTTTCCGGATCGCTGAAATCCGGGGTATCCTTATCGCCCCTTTTCAGCTGGAACAAATCCTCTGCTACGAAAAGAGGAGATTTGGTCTTAAGGGCCAAAGCTATGGAATCGGAAGGTCGGGCATCCACTACCAAAGTGGAACCGTTTACCGCGATGTAGATTTTGGCATAGAAGGTCTGTTCCTTAAGCTCGGTAACCTCCACCTTTTGCACCTTACCTCCCAGGGTGGTTATTACCGATTTCAAAAGATCGTGGGTCAGGGGTCTTCGGGAGGTGACTTCGGAGAGACCCATGGCGATGGCTAATGCTTCATTATGACCGATCCAGATGGGGAGCAACCGGTCCGAATCGGACGTGGAAAGTATAACCACAAAGGAGTTTGTGGTCATGTCCAATGCTATTCCGTTGACCTTAGCCTCGATCATGCCCATATTCAATTACCCTAAACTGCAAGACAATCTCTTTACCTTCGAGCTTTCAACATTCTGATTTATCCGATGAGAATTCAAACTTAAAAAAGTAAAATGAAAAACTACAATTCAAAAATCAAAATTAGAAGCTTTTTGTTTATTGAATTTAAAACTGCAATTTTGCACTTTGTCCTGCCTGGCATTGAGTGCGCTCGGCATGAAGTGAGACTCCGTGTCGAAGGAAATTTTTCTTTTAGCATTTTGAATTACTTAATTTCGACGAATCAAGTGACTTAAAACCTTCGACAAACACCGTATACCGTTTTCAGATTTATGCCATCTGCTTTTTCACCACCCACACCTTAAGCGAAGCGATCACGTCAGCGGAGATTTTTATGGGCACGGTATAAACCCCCAACGCTTTGATGGGTGTGTCCAAAATGATCTTGTGCCGATCGATTTCGAATCCCTTCTCTTTAAGCAAATCGGAGATGGTCTGCGATGTGACCGATCCGAAAACCCGGTCCTCCTCCCCCACCATCACCTCCGCCGTACAGGAGATCTTCTCCAGTTGGCTTTTCTGTCTCTCCTCCCCCCTTCTCTTCTTGAGGTCCCTCATCTTTTTCTGCTTGGTCACCTCTTCGATCGATTTCAAATTTCCGCCGGTGGCGGGAATGGCTAAATTCCGGGCAAAGAGGAAATTCCGACCGTAACCATCCTTTACCTCCACCACCTCACCGCATTTGCCCAGCTTCTCCACGTCGTCTTTTAAAATCACCTTCATGATTGTCGTCTCCTAGAAATATATTGGATTCCTGCCCTTTCATGTCTTCGAAGGTTTTTCACCCCTGGTTCTTTTGGATTCATCCGTTCTTGCTGTACAAGCATCCGACCGGTGGCTTACCGCTTTCACCTGAAGTTATCTGTAGGTCTCCCCGGTGAAAGGAAGCAGGGCGATGTGTCTGGCTTTTTTGATGGCATAGGTTATCCTCCTCTGATGCCAGGCACAGTTTCCGGAGATGCGTCGCGGGACGATCTTCCCGCGGTCGGTTATAAACCTCCTCAGCATTTTTTCGTCTTTGTAATCAATCACTCTGATCTTACCTTCACAGAAACGGCAGGTTTTCTTTTTGGTTCTCTCTGTCTCCATTACCATATTTTACTCTCCACGTTTTTTATTCTATATTTCTCACCATAAACCTTCCAACTCGGCAGTATCCACTTTTTCACCGGAATTTGAAAAAACACTCTCCTCTTCCAGCGAATTCACATCGTTTCTTTTGTCCAGAAACTGTATCTGTGATGCCTTTATCTCCACGAAGCTACGCTTGGTGCCGTCATCGTTCTCCTTCAGCCGGCTCCGCAGCTCTCCTTCCACCAAAACCGCTGATCCCTTCTGCAAAAATTGGCTGCAGCTTTCTGCCAGCTTTTGCCAGGCTACTACCCCGATATAACACACCTCCTCCTTCTGCATGCCCAGACCGTCCCTGAACTTCTTGTTGGATGCGATCTTGAAGTTTACCACGGGCGCACCGGTAGTGGTATAACGCAGTTCCGGATCTTTCACCAGGTTACCTGCGATCAAAACCTTGTTTAAATTCGGCAGTTTCGTGTTTGCCATCGATCCTTGACCTCCTGCTCGATTGAGTGCTTGTATCGCTCTGGAAATGATAAATCCTTTAAAACGTACCTCCGATGAGCGATTCATCCTGAGCCGATGCTTATTTTCTTGCCGGTCATTTATCCTCATTCAGGTTGTACTCCTCGGTGGTTAGAACCGGTAAGGATAAACAGCCGGTTGATTCCTCACTTAGGCACCGGCGCTGATTCGTCTCAGAACGATTCCGTTTTTTCCTCCTCCTTGGATACCTCCGTTTCTTCATCCGATACCACGGTAAGATATCTCAGGCACGATTCGTTCAGCTTATATGCCCTTTCCAGCTCCGCCGGGATATTCCCCTCCCCCTCGAAGTAGATCAGGGTATAAAAACCCTGCGTCTTCTTTTTGATCGGATAGCTAAGCCTTCGGTTTCCCCATTTCTCGGTCTTTATTATCCTCCCCTTTTGATTAAGGATAAGATCCTCGACTTTTTTGACCTCCTTCTCTTGGGTGTGTTCATCCAAAGTCGGATCAAGTATGAATATGGTTTCGTAAACTCTCAACTGCTCACCTCCAATCCTCGTCTAATGTTCCTTTTCCGTTAAAATATATCCGTTAATCCTCTTCGATTTTGTCTTTTGGGTATAACCTGAAGGCTTACCCTGGTGAATGTGGAAACGATCAAACATTGAACTTGCTCATGCTGTCCTCCACCCCCCTAATTAACGTATTTTCCACGGCTTGGCAAGCTTTTTCGATCATGCTCTCCACGGTTTGTTTTTCCGCTTCCTCAAACTCCTGCAAAACGAATTCCTCTAAATCCATCCCCTCCGGGGTTTCGCCGATCCCCATTCTCAGTCTCGCAAACTCGATGGAGTTGAGGTGGTAGATGATCGATCTCAATCCTTTGTGCCCGCCATCGGTTCCTTTCTCCCGGATGCGAAGCTTACCCACCGGGAGATTTACATCATCGCAGATCACCAGAAGGTTTTCTTTACCCCGGTTAAGATGTTCCAAAGCCTCTACCACCGCCTCTCCGCTATCATTCATATAGGTAAGGGGTTTGATCAAATGGAAGCTTTGTCCTGCCTTGGGTTTGATCTCGCAGTAAAGATAATCCCTCTTACCCGGCTTGAAGCCTTGGTGGCTTCTTTTGGCTAAAGCATCCACCACCCTGAATCCTAAATTGTGACGGGTGAATTTGTATTTGTTCCCGGGATTTCCCAAACCGACGAACAGATTCAGCATCAAGACAAAAATTCACTTATCAACCAATAACGTCTACCTGCTCTTACCTTCCCTATACGAAGCTTAATAATAGAACATATCACTTTTTTGTCAAGAAAAAGTTTGAAAACAAAGGATACTCTGAATCCTTATCCGGCTTAAATCGGAATAAACAGATGAAGTCGCAATGGTCGGAATCCCTCTTTTTCTGTTGACTACCAATAAGCTAAGTGTTAGATTTGTTCGCGGTAGAAAGCCAAATGGAATTATTAACCTTAACATCATAATGAATTCTCATTGTTAGACAGGTAAATGATTCATAAGAAACAATTATTTAGGTGTAGATGGTGTCCAATAAAGTGGATTGTATTTTATAAGTGCAAATAAGTTCATGATTTAGATTCAGGCTTAAATACCATAGGCGTTATTATGGGTAATTTATATCTGCACCGTCCTAAATCAGAGGTGAAAAGATGAAAAAGGTGATTGTTACGATGATCTTTCTGATGCTCTCACTTCAGCTGGGATGCGCTCTATCTCACTGCCAGGAAAAAAAATCATTGGACATGGCGGAATATCTCCTGGAAAAACCGGCTTGGGGAATGATCGAGTGGAACAGCGCCACTCTGCCTGCGGGATTTTGGTATCCTACTTTTGAGTTGGTCTATTTGAACAACGGAACTTACTTCAGCAATGGAAACGAAAAGGATTATCCCGGGGGGCGTGATTCAACCTCTTATGTCATCTCGGGAAAGCTGATGTACGGAGTAACCAATAAGCTGACCTTTGGCGTGGATATACCGGTGGTGGCGGTACAAAAGGTGGACAGCGGGGGGCTTTACCTGAAAGCCAAAAGAGAGAAATCCGGCATTGCCAGTGTGGGGGACATCCGCCTCTTCCTGAAATATCACATCTTCGACCGGTATTTCTGGTCTTTGGCGGCAGAGGTGGGACCCACCCTTCCCACCGGTAAATCCTATGATAAGGTCACCGCTAAACAATCGGGAACCGGGGATGGCCAGGTGGATTTAAATTTCGGTTTAAAGGGTGATATCCTGCTCAATGAGGATAGCTTTATAAAATTGGGCTTGGGATTAACCCACCAGTTCAAGCGTACTTACCGGGATGATGAAGGGACATTGGTCAAGGAGAAGCTGGGGGATTTCGTGGAGATGGAGGCAGGCTTCGTTCGGAACTTCCGGAATTTCGGCATGGGCGGGTCCTTTAAATATTATGGTTGGCAGGCTACCAAGTGGAATGATCAAATAGTCCGCGATCCCTCAAACATATTCGATGTCTCACTCTTTTTTGCCGTAGGAGAAATAACCCCCCAAAAACATGGTAAGCTGGCTTTCTTTCTGGATTTCCCTTTTACCGGCAAGAACGCGCCAGCTACCTATCGAGTGGGTGCCAGCATTAAAAGCATTTTCGAATAAAACCGGATTTTCTTACCCCCTCCCGATCTAACCGGTTTACTTTAGCAGAAAAAGCGGAAGGAAGAGATCCTTTCCTTAATAGGGAAAATTCTAACACTGCCAGATAGGTATTATATTTTATCCGGATTGAACCATGCTAATGGACGATCAGAGCCATCCCAGGGAATTTACTTATTGGCAGGGAATAGGGATTTTCATCCTTCTTCTGGTGACGGTTTTGGTCGTGGGGGGAATCAGCTCGATCGTGTTTGGATTTCACGTCACGGCGATCCTCGGCGAACTGCTGATTTTTCTTATCCCCCTTTCCTTTCTTTCCGCAGGCGGATATTCTCTGCGCAGATTTCTCGGCTACTCCGGTAAGCTTAATTTTAGATTCTGGCTTTGGACGGCAGTGGCTTCGATAGCCCTCTACATGGTGATCTCCGATCTCTCCGGTTATGTCCACCAACTGATCCCTCGTCCCCCGGAGCAGAAGCAGGCTTTGCTTGAAGTTTTCGTGGCAAAGACCTGGATTGAGTATATTTTCAGAATCTTTGCCGCCTGCGCTCTGGCGGGATTTTGTGAGGAGTTCGCCTTTCGGGGTTTTTTTCAGTCAGTATTTTCAAAAAGGCTGGGGGAGATAAAGGGTTTCGTTTTTACCGCGTTTTTATTTGCCTTTATGCATTTGGATCCGTGGAATTTCGTCGGTGTTTTTCTTCTGGCGCTTTTTCTCGGGTACGTGGTGCTGTTGACAAATAATATATGGGTGGCCATCCTGGTCCATTTCTTCTCCAACTGCATTGGTTTCTCCATCGGCTTCTTCTCCCCTCAGGTCGGATCCGATTTCGAGTTCACCTATCCCCCCTATATAACTCTGATCTGCACAGCTATTTTTATCCTCAGCTTAAGTCTCCTCCGAAATGCTTACCTGAAAAGTAATTATGGCTCGATGTATTAAGAGCATGCACCACTGCCTTAGTGATTGAGCGGATAGGGAAACTACATTTTCTTTTAATAACAGTTTAATCTCTTTAATCCGCTAAGAGGAAGTTTAGATATTTACTTCTCTTTTGTTGGGGAGGAGTATAAGGCGATCGGTATCAGAGGGAAGACATAAAAATTACGATTATCGCTGGCTTGGGTTTTCGAATTTTGAATTTTGTTTTGCAAATTTTATTTTTTCTTGAATTTTGATTCCTAGTTTATCGTCAAAACATTTCCCTATGTGGAATCAAGAAGGAAGGCTAGGGTACTCAAAACCGACTTAATAGCTTTATTTCAAAACCGTCCAGGGCCGGCTTATCCACGCAGATTCCGCCGGAGCAAACCTTTCCCTGACGGCGGGAGCCTACCCCCAGGCTGAGATTGTGATTATCACCCAGCGCCATGTCCAGAGTGGCCATGAACCAGTTTTTCTTTCCAAGCCAATTTTCGCTGACCCTCCACTCGGTGGTCCGCTCGTAGGCAAAGGTGAGCGAGGCCAAGGGTGAATGCGAAAAAGAAAGGGACAGAATCTGATCGTAATAGGTCAGCTTCCCTTCGAATTTGTCGGTCCATAAGTGTTCCAGAATAAAATTCAAGCTGTTTCTTTCGGAAAGATAATAGGTGAGATCAAAAACCGGAGCCAACCAAACCGGCGCACCTAACTCATCCCTGTTCTCCATCCGGCTGAATCCGGCTTTAACCGTGGCTTTATCTTTGATATCGTATTCCGTCTCCCCGTAAACCTCGGTAAAAACCAGGCGGTCTGGAAAGACGGGGAGGAAGTGACCCCGTCTTTCTTTTCGATCGGAGGTATTACTATAGTTCACCAGGACAGATAACTGCTCCACCGGACTGGTTGTGATTTCAGCTTGAATACCTCCTTCGTCCGACAAATCCAATATATTCGCGTGCCGGTTCAACAGGGTGTACACGTGTTCCCGGGTGAGTGCCGGGGGATTGTTGAAAGTGACGTCCTGATTGCTGAAATCAAACCTCAGGTAGTCTTTGAATTCAAAAGTCAATCCTATTCCAGTAGTATAGATATTGGTGGAAAAGTAATACCCCTCGCCATCCTTCTGAATGTATTCTCCGGACGGATTATCCTTTTTAACGGCTTCGCCATAACAATCCACATGCGGTAGGCTTAGACTGATATTTCCCCCAAACAGCCTCACCAATCCTAAATCCGTAATATGGGTGCGGAGATAACTCCCTCCCAGGACCAACCAATCTGTTGCGGATATCTTACCATCAATGGCTTGAAGGGGATCGGACAATCTCTCGTATCTGCCCTGGGCGGTTCCGCTCAAGAGGGTCAGATGGAAACCTTCGTAATCTACCGATCCTTCCACCCCATCCAGATTATTATCGTATCTCAGATCCCTGTTCTCGTAAGAACGCAGGATCAAGCCCCGACCGATGATCACGTAATAGTTACCGGCGGTAATGTCGAAGGGTTCGCTGGAAAGATGTATGTTGCGGAAGGAGAGTTTCTGCCAGTTTACCCCCCAGTCATCCGGCTGATGCGCCTCATACCTCAGATTAGAAGTGTAAATCCCAAACCCCAAATTCAAATCGGTCCAGTTGTGAAAGATGTCCTTATGGGTTTTGTTGTTGGTGGAATACTCCAGCTGGTTGGAAGCGCTGATGCTGAAAGTGTTCTGCTCCATCTCCTGAGCTGAGGTATACGAAAAAAAGGAAAATGCACAGAGAAAAAAGGAAAAAAGAATGATGAATGATGAATGAATGCCAAATAAAGACAAATCTTTTAATTGCCGGAGGAGTTGCCCCCTTGCGAGGAGTAAAGATTCCCTCTCTCCTAGTGGGAGAGGAATATTGAAAGGAGTAATCTTTTTATCAAAAATGGATCCGGGGAGATTAATCACCCGCCGGTATGAGGAGATAAAAACATGGAAGAAAGACTTATTCCCCACTCTTCTCTCCCTTTTGCTCGTCGGTCTCTTTGGGTTGTTCCTCCAAAAGCTCGTCGATTTTCTTCTGGATGAGCTTCTCGTCTCCTGCGCGATAGGTGGTGTGGGTATAACGGATATCTCCGCTCCGGTCCACGATTACCGTATGCGGTATCCCCAGCACCTGATATTTTCGGTAGATGTCCTTGTTGGTATCCATAAGCACCGGGAACTCCCATTTCAGCCCCTTGACCTTCGGTTTCACCGCCGAAACGCTTCGGGGACCATCCACGTCGATGGCCAAAACCTCTAATCCCTTTTTCTTATATTCCTGGTAAAATTTCTGAATCTGGTTGAGTTCCTGGATACATGGCTTGCAATGAGTAGCCCAGAAGCTGATTAAGACCGGTCCCTGGACCAATGACATTTTCAGTTCGATCTTATTGCCGTCCAAATCCTCTGCTGAGAAATTAAATGCTTTGGATTTGATTTCGGTCCCTTGGATTGAACCGCACAAAATAAGCAAAATAAACACTGAAAAGGGTAGCTTGAAGAATCTTGATTTCATGATGCTTCCTTCGGCTTAAAGACAAGCTGTCCTATTTACCAAACAGCTCGTCCAACTTTTGTCTTAAATTCTCTTCCCAACCTGCAGTAAAACCTACCATATAATAATAGATCTTCCCGCTCCGTTCAAGAATGATGGTTACCGGAGTGAGGGTAACTTCATAATTGCTTCTCACGTCGGTCCCCCCACCTTTTAACAATATGAAGGTGAGATGTCTTTGCTCCCGGACCTGATCGATGGTTTCAAAACCCTCCGTGCCCAAACCTCCTCCATAGTTGATGCCGAAGATGATGAGACTGTCCGAAAGATACTCCGTATAAATCTGTTGGAGATAGGGTAGTTCCTTCATGCAATTGGTGCAGTCGGTTGCCCAGAAGTTGATCATGACCACAAACCCCCGGTAGGCATACAATCGGTACCAAAGATGACTGTCTGCCTCCAGCTCGAAATCGGGAGTTGTGTTCCCCACCGCCTTTCCCACCTCAGCGGGGCTTAAGGAGAAATAAACCTCAGCAGTATCCTGGGTAATGATGTCGGCAATCTCTTTTGCCGGGTAATCGTTGGCATATCCCTCCTTGAAAACGGAGATCGTATGAGTCCCAACCGGAATACTGTTAAAGAATACATAGGGGGTCAGCTGAGCCTGGGGTTGGTGGTCAATACAGATGGTAGCTCCCTCTGGATCGGAGGTCACTTTAAGCGTACCCTTCGTCGGTTCCAGCAGGTCAAATCTCACCGAATCAAATCCGTTCTCTATAACCGAAATTGAAACGGAATCGGGAGCGGTGATAAAACCCTCTTTGGTGACCGAGATAACATGTTCTCCTACCGGTACACCCCTAAGCGTATCAGGTGTCACCAGACCGGTTAAAACATGATCTAAAAGGATATCCCCTCCTGACGGATTGGAGCTCACCCAGATGGAGCCGTATTTTTCGGTATTATTAAGAAGGTTTTTGGTGCTGCAGGTGCACCAGGTGGTTAACAGCGGTATCAATAACAAAAAGAGAATTACCCACCATCCACCGAATTTTGTTTTTTTCTTTCTTCCCGACTGAATAAGCATAGTTTTCTGCTTCCATCTTTTTATCTATTATATAACGAACCAAGTAAAAATAAAAATGGATATATTCTCAAAGATTTAGCCAACCATCCACCCAAGTAAGTTGATATTCAGGGGTGTGCAGGAACGATACTTTTGACCTGTTGCTTTTCGGGCAGCCCCGTTTTTTAAAGGAACTGCCCGAAAAGTTATAGAGCATAATCGACCGCTAGACTATTGGAGTCTATACCGGAGTTCAAATCTTAAGTCTGCATTACCTGGCTGTACTTTTTGTACATCAGGTACAAAGCTGAAGCTATGATAAGCAGGATAAGAATGATCAATCCCCATTGGCTGGTGACCGGGGTCTGGCGGGCGGTTAAATAGAAATGCAAGAACTTGGAAACACCTCCATACTTGGATTGCACCGTAATTTTCCACTTTCCCTGCCCTACACTGCGGGGTAATACATCCAAAAGGACCAGTGCCTGCTCTGCAGGATTCATGTAAATTGAGATCAAAATCGTAGAGGAATCTCCGCAGAGTGGTCCGGCACAGTATTCCCTCCACCAGTCCGCCGGTGTAGAGGGATATTCGTACAGTGATACGTAAAAGCTATCTCCCTGGGTTCCGGTGTTTGTTATCCGGGATACAAACTGCATTTTCTCACCCACCCGGCAGGCATTCAAAGAATCACCGGAGTAAGTGAAATCAAAACTAAAAAGTGCTGCTTGAGTCTCATACCCGGTAAACAGGTTCCCCAGAAGAACCAAAACCACCATCGCCCCTAAAGTCAACCAGGAATTCTTATATCTGTTCATCCATCCTCCCTTGGGTTTAGTATTTCAGATTCCTTAAGAATAACTCACCCCTGTATTGATCATCCTCTGCCTGCGCTTGGTTAAAATAACCTCCTTGAAAATAGGTTAATCGCACCCTTTCAACGGTGCCGGTCCAGACCTATAAAGATAATTTATCAAATAGATTATGTCCGCCACATCTATCAGGCAATCCCGGTTGCAATCTCCCCTGCCGTATGGACTGGGCGCAGTTCCTCCTCTATACAGATAGTTCACCAATAATACCACATCCGCCACATCCACCACCATATCACCGGTACAGTCTCCGAAAACATAGGTGGGGAAAAGACTTGAAAAAGCGCAGGTAAAAACCGGCTTACCCAGATAATAATCGCTCTGCACGAAAACCACTACCTGGCAATTTTCATCTACCCAGCTGGCGTCCAAAACGTAACTTTGGGAGTCGGCGAAAACCTCACCCGGACCGATGCTGAAAGCTATCCCATTGTAATCAGGCAACATCTTTCGCACGATATCCTGCAGGCTGTCCTGATTTTGCCAATGGTAGTGCATATGACTCTCGGTGATGGCGTAGCGCAGGTGCGCATCGGCATGGGTAAAGGTATCCAGTGCCGTCACCCAGGTCTTGACCTTCAGAAACCGGCTGGGTGAGTCGTACAGAACGTCAACCCGGAGGGTACAGGGTGAAATGTTCAAGCCGGGGATCATCGTCTCCTGATTATAAGCTCCTAAATAACAGCTAAAGGTGCTGGTACTGCCTCCGCCGCAAGTCCTTTTGCCGTCAATCTTGGCCGTAGGAGTACCGGTGATCCCGTAATAGTTTGCCCTTCCGATGTCATCTGCATTCTGGAACGGATCGCTCCTTAAATGGTATTCCAAAACCACGATGCTGTCGCCTTTCAATTTTTTTAATGAATCTGCAGCAACTGCTGCATATGGGCAATAAGTTCAATTGGTAGCTGTGGCTATCTCCAACAAAACCCGATTTCGGAGAACCCCAGCTTTGGATAAAAAACCAACTTCATTGTTGGGATTATCGGAAAACTGCTCGGATAGACACTGGATCTCGACCGGTGTGGAATCTGCCCATAATGAAGCGGACCATAACAAGATTATAATTGCTGCTAAGCCTAGATATATTTCACGTTTAACTGACATTCCACCTCCTTGACGGTAAAAAATAGTCATGTATTCTCTCTACCAGGGTAATGTACCTTTACTCGACTGTGTAACATCCCGGATCTGGTGGTGTACCGCCGTAAAAGAGATACCCGATCAAGAATGCCACATCAGCCATGTCAATTTCACAATCTCCGTTAACGTCTCCGGCTGTAAAGGGAATCGGCTCGGACCCGTGATTTAAGATGTAATTAGCCAGAAAAACCGCATCCGAAATGGTAACCACTCTATCCCCATTGGCGTCACCGGATACATGGGTACGATATAATGGAATCTTATTTGAGATCAGCACCTTCTTTAAATAAGTCGCCACGTCACTCTGAATCCAGACAACCGCATCGCAATTATAATCCACCCAGGAGGTGCTGATGGAGAAGCTCTGCGAATCAGCGAAAGTTTGCCCCTGGTTTACGGTGAATGATACGCCGGAATGGGCGGGAAGCATCTTCCTCTCTATATGATGCAAGCTGTCCCTATTCTGCCAGTGATAATGCAGGTGGCTTTCGATAATGGCGTAACGAAGCTTTAAATTCGTATCGGTGATTTGATCCACGGAGTAAAACTCTGCGTAAACCTTACCGGTTCTGCTGGTAGGATTATAGCGCATCTTAAGTGTAAGGTAACCCGGTGTATTCACCGTCATCTGCTGATTAACCGTATCCCGGAATGCCGCAGGAGCACCAGCCCAGCCGCCTATTATCCACTCGGTCCCGTTAAAAATGCTGGAGGGAACATATTGGAGACCGTAATAGGAGGAGCGCCCATTGGCATCTGCATTATTGAAGGCATCCTTATCCTTATCTTTACCAGTGGTGTGATACGCCACGACGGCAACACTGTCACCCTTTTCTCTTTCCATTGTGCTCTCGGCAACTGCCGCCCAGGGACAGTACGGTCAGCTGGTGCGGGTGAAGCCCTCGATTAAAACCTGTTTGCGCGGTACCGTGTATACCTTTTCCTTGGTTGGAATGACCGGTTCATCCGGGGGTGGTGATGTTATTACAGATTGTTCCTCTGGTTCTAAAGGGCAGTAATTTTTTTCGGTCTGAGCCATAAGCACTGCCGCAAAAACCAATGCCACCGCAAACGCCAAAAAACAAATGGTTCTGATACGCATGTTCACCATCCTCTTGAATTTATGGTTTGAATTCTTATTTAAAGCCCCTTAATACTGAAACCTTAAGATTTGAATCGGTACCCTACCGCTACGAATTTCAGGTTATGCACTCCTTTCCTTAACATGTTCCTGGTTGGGCTGGGGATGATTATGCCGCTGTTCTGTTTGATCCTCCGCCCAAGCCAATTTGAACTTAATACTCTTGCATTTCCATTTGGTACATTCCAAGCAACGGGTACAGTCAAGATCATTGGGTGAATTATGCACCTGCACTTCCATGGGGCAGCCTTGATGACACTCATAGAAGAAAGCACAGGTATCTTTTCGGACCCATAGGCGGAATAGGCTGAATTTGTTGAAAACCGACCAGATCGCTCCCATGGGGCAGATGTACCGGCAAAACGGCTGGTGGATTAAGATAGCTGTAAACACTATGCCACCTAAGATCAGGAGCTTGGTATAAAACAGAAACCCTACCCGGGAGATGATGCTGCCTCCGTAGGTGAAAATGTCTCCGCTGGGATTCCACAGGATTATGGGAATGCCCGCTTCCAGAGTGCCCACCGGACATAGTTTGCAGAACCACGGTTCCCCCACCCAGTAGGCTACCACCAGAGTCAACCCGGCCAGGATGACATACTTGGAATAGCTGAATGCTTTTCGGGGATAAAACTTTTTGATTTTTATCTTATAAAGCATCTCCTGAATGAATCCGAACGGGCAAAGCCATCCACAGAACATCCGTCCGACAACCAGGCCGATCACTCCGACGAACCCTATCAACAAAAACGGAACGGCCTTGATGATCACAAAGTGCTGCAGCGTACCGATGGGACAGCTCATCACCGCCAGGGGACAGCCATAGCAATTCATGAAGGGGACACAAACTCCCTTAAACCATCCCTGATATATGTTGTTGTAAAAGAACGAGCCGATATACGAATTTGAGACCACCAAGGTTCCGATTTGAACCAGACGCCTTTTCGCTATACCGAACATAAACATCGTTTTGATAATTCAACCGAGCTAAAAAGGTAATCAACCCTAACCTATCCCGATACAGGAAAGGCATAAAGCTGACCCGTTGCTCTTGATCTCGCCAAAATCCCCCAATTTAAGCCCGTAAATGAAAAAGCCCAAGAGAGCCAAAATGGCAATTACTCGCAATAGGTTTTTGATTAATCTCATAACATCATTCAACTTACCAAAGGTTGAAGCAAATTAAGACGTAATCAGTCAACTTAATTTAAATATAATTCAAATTTGATTTCTGTCAATATGTTAATTTCTTGATTTTGAGTATTTTTCTGCTCATTCTTATAAGGTCAGAGGTGTAGTTTTTTTGCACAGTTTAAAGCCAGTTTCCGAATCCCGGAAAAATAAGTTGGAGTTACTCTTTCTCTCTTTCAGTTCGCTTAATTTCATAAAATAGAGATTCGGGCTGTACTGATTATAATATTTACATTCCTTTCCGATACCTATAGTGATTTACGTCACTTTGAGTTATTTGACTTGCTTTCTTTGATCGTTTTTATTATTTATGATTTCGAAAAGACAAAAGTCAGGAGAAATGGAAATTGAAAATAAAAGGAAAAAAGGTTCTGGTAACCGGAGCAGGTGGATTTGTCGGAAGCCATCTGGTGGAGGCTTTGGTCAAGAAGGGGGCTCAGGTTACCGCCCTGGTCCATTATAATTCCAGGAACGACTGGGGGATGCTGGAGGACGTGGGAAAAAAGGTGTTGGGCGAAGTGGAGGTGGTAGCTGGTGATCTCCGTGATTCCGACTGTGTCCGGGTGGCGGTTTTGAGTCAGCAGGTGGTGTTTCATCTGGGAGCATTGATCGGGATTCCCTATTCCTATGTGAATCCCCGGGATGTTGTAGACACCAATCTGAACGGGACTCTGAATGTTTTATCTGCCGCTTGCGATTCCGATGTGGAGAAGATAGTGCACACCTCCACCAGCGAAATTTACGGAACCGCTCAGTATGTCCCCATGGACGAAAATCACCCGTCTCATCCCCAATCCCCTTATGCTGCCAGCAAACTGGGTGCGGACCTTTTGGCTTTAAGCTTCCATCGTTCCTTTGACCTGCCGGTGGGGGTAATCCGACCGTTCAATATCTACGGACCGCGGCAATCTGCCCGGGCTGTCATCCCCTCCATAATCATTCAAGCGCTGGTTAAGGGTAAAATCAGCCTGGGTTCTGTATCTCCCACCCGGGATTTGACCTATGTGCAGGATTCGGTTTCCGGGTTCATCGCCTTTGCTGAATGTGACGGAACCACAGGTGAGGTGGTGAACTTAGGTTCAAGCTGCGAGGTGTCGATAACTCAAATAGTGGAGCTGGTCTCGAAATGTCTGGGAAAGAAAATTGCAATCAAAAGAAAGAAGGAGAGGATCAGACCCAAAAAAAGTGAGGTGGACAGGCTATTCTCTGATTCCGGTAAAGCTAAAGAATTATTTGATTGGAATCCCCGGATAGATTTAATGAGAGGGATCAACCAAACTATCAGTTGGATAGAAAAGAATATCGAGAGATACAAAAATGGGATTTATAATATTTGAAAAGCGATTTATCAAATCTGGAATACGAAGCTATAGCTTTATCAAACCGAAGACCTAAAGGTTTACTCTCCACCTGCAGGAAATCTGATATGAAAGTTGTTATCTTAGCCGGAGGAAAAGGGAAAAGGCTTTATCCTTACACCGTGGTATTGCCCAAGCCGCTTATGCCCGTTGGCGATTTCCCGATTTTGGAGGTGGTCCTAAAACAGCTCAAAAACTGCCGTTTGACCGACATCACACTGGCTGTAGGGCATCTGGGTAATCTGATCCAGGCTTTTTTCGGTGACGGATCCAAATGGGGGGTGAACATTGAATATAGTTTTGAGGAAAAACCCTTGGGTACGATTGGCCCGTTAACCGCCTTTAAGGATTTGAAGAAGACATTCATGGTAATGAACGGTGACCTGCTTACCACCTTGGATTATCTACAGCTGATTGACTACCATAAAAAGAACAAAGCCATAGCTACCATCGCGGCACAGAAAAGGTCGGTGGACGTAGATTTCGGCGTCATCCAGAAAAACCAGGAGGAGCGAATGGTCAAATATATTGAAAAGCCCAGACTTTCCTACTTGGTGAGCATGGGAATCTACGTGTTTGAACCGCAGATGCTCCCCCTCATCCCCCGTGATCAGAAATTCGATTTCCCCGATTTGATGCAACTTCTCTTGCAGCAGGAGCGGAAGGTGGCTATTTATAATTCCTCAGATTTTTGGCTCGACATTGGAAGACCGGACGATTATCACAAAGCGGTGGATGAGTTCGAAAAAAACCGGAAGAGATTCTTAAGCGATGGATAGACCCTGTATCCCTCTCTTCACATAAAAATGAAGAAAGGACTATGGTGGAAAGGGTACATATAGTTACTCAATTTGTCGAGTTTTACATAAAGCCCAATGAATTAGGCAACTACGACCCCCTAATAAGAAATAGATCATGAGATGGAAAGTCACTTTATCTGATTTAAATTTCGACCAGCGCGAGCAAAAAGCTGTGGAGCGGGTGATTAAAAGCCGGTGGCTCACCATGGGGGAAACCGTGGAAAAGCTGGAGAGGGATTTCTCCGATTTCATCGGAGCCAAACACGCCGTTGCCGTCTCCAGCGGAACCGCCGCCCTGCACCTGGCTATGAGGGCTTTGGAGATTGGACCTCAAGACGAGGTCATCGTCCCCTCCTTGAGTTTCGTCGCCTCCTCCAACGCCATCCTGTATGTGGGGGCAGAACCGGTCTTTGTGGACATAACCGGATTGGGCGATTTCAACCTGTCTTGCGACGATTTGGAGAGGAGGATAACCTCAAGAACTAAAGCCCTGGTGGTGGTTCATTATGGCGGTTATGTGGCAAATATGGATCAGATAATAAGGATTGCCCGTGAACACCGGCTTAATATCGTTGAGGATACCGCGCATGCCATCGGAGCTGAGTTGAATTCTGGAATGGCGGGGGCACTCGGGGATATCGGTTGCTTCTCCTTTTTCTCCAATAAGAATTTGACCACCGGCGAAGGGGGAATGATCGTAACCAACCAGGATAAAATCGCCCGAAAGCTCAAGCTCCTTCGCTCTCATGGTATGACCAGCATGACCTTAAGCCGGCATAAAGGCCATGCCTATTCCTATGACGTGGTGGAGCTGGGATATAATTATCGTATGACCGAGATGTCCGCCGCATTGGGGATTCTCCAGTTGAAAAAGTTGTCGCATGCCAATAAGAAAAGAAAGACTTTGACCGATCTTTATGTATCCGGGCTTAAAGATGTAAATGGCATTTCCATCCCCTTCAGAAACTACCCGCGTCCCTCCTCATATCACCTGTTTCCGATACTTCTGAACCAAAGGGTAAATAGAGAAAAATTCATGGGGCTTCTGAAGAAAGAGGCAATCCAATCCAGCATCCATTATCCTCCCATTCATACCTTTTCCTATTATCGCCGTATCATCGAACCTAAAAAGACAAGACTTCCTCTGACCGAATACGTGGGGGCGCACGAGGTGACCCTCCCCCTGCACCCGCTTTTGAAAAAAGAAGACGTGATCTTTATCTGTGATAAAATAAAACGCATACTTCCGAAAGCTTAAATGAACTTAATCGTCCTGACTGAACTGGGAAAAAAGTGGGATGAGTTCGTATCGTTGCATTCCGACCTGATCTTTCACACCAGCTTATGGTGGAAAGTGCTGAGGGAAGGTTACGGATGTCAGATGAGATATCTGGTAGCTGAAGAGGGAGGGGAGTGGCTACTGGCTTTACCCGGAATGATGGTGGGCAATCGCTTTTTTAGAGTGTTCTATTCACTAATCCCGTATGGTGGATTCATCGGGGATCGGAAGCATTTGCCTGAATTCTTAAGCCTTTTGAACCATTGGGCTAAAAATGAAAAAATCCAGCGGATTCAGATAGTGGATCCGTTAATTACGAAAATGGAGGAATTACCCGATTTCAACTGCAGGGAGTCGTATCGTCACATTCTGGAGCTGAAAGGCAAATCCAGGGAGGAGATTCGGGAAAATTACCCGGATGCACTTAAAAGGAACATTAAAACCGCATTGAAATCGAACCTGAAAATTGAAAGGATAGAAAAAAGAGAAGAGGTGGATCAGTTCTACCAGCTTTATTTAAGCTCGATGAGAAGAAAAGCTGCCCTGGTCAAATACCCCCTCGGACTTTTCCTTAAAATTTATGAACTTTTGGTCCCCGATTTTGCCGATATACTATTTGTAAAGCAGCAAAACCGACCCATAGCCGGGATTGTAATCATATACTCAAAAGACGCTTCTCACTATTTTCATGGCGGGTCTGACAGCAAATACCTGAATTTAAGACCAAACGATATTTTGTTCGATCAAGCTATCCAGATTGCTCAAGAAAAAGGTAAATCGTATTTCGATTTTTTAGGTTCGGACAAAAAATTCAAATCCTTGATACAGTTTAAGGACAAATGGGGAACGCACCGGGAAGAGCTTTTCAATTTTCATGAGGATTTTGGCATTTTCCGACCTTTGGTCTTCAAAATCGCCTTAGGCTTGGCACAGACCTTTGTCGGATCTGTTATTCATCGAACCTGGAAATCGATACACCAGGAGAAACCCGTATGAATATCAGTTTAAGAGAACAGACTACCCCTCCTGTAGTGGAGAATTATCCGTCCAACCTTGACGGGGAAAGGGAAAGGAAATCTTCTGTTCTGAAGAGACTTGCTGCCCTGCTGGTGATCCTCGTGATCTTCTTTTTCCTGGGGAGAAGTCTTTACCATAATATCGGAGAGCTAAGTGCTCAAAGTTGGAGCATAAAACCAATCCCAATGATCCTCTCGTTTTTTTTATTAATCTTGAACTTAGCCATCTCCGCTTTCGTCTGGAGAGAAATCCTTCAGCTATTCGGCACCCGCCTTCCTTTTAATCAGAGTTTCAAAATAATGTCACTCTCCGGATTGGGGAAATATCTCCCCGGAAAAGTCTGGCTTTACCTAAGCCAGATCTATTTGAGCCGGAAGGCAAATATTTCCAAAAGGGTATGCATCTTCAGCCTTCTTCTCCTCTTTGCTGCATACAACTTGGCAGGCTTACTTGTCTTTATTGCTTCTCTTCTGTTGTGGAAGAAGTTCTCCCCGGTTTATATCGCCATTTTGTTTTTGGCTTGTAGCTTAATCTTTCCGATCATCTTCTCACCCCGGATTCTAAATGGTTTGATTATGGTTTTTTCCCACATCTTTAGAAAATTCAAGAATAAATTTCCTCAGGGTGAATTGATTTTTCAGACGGGAATAAGAAGGACCACGAAAATCATTCTAATTCTTTTGTTGGATTGGCTAATCTTTGGAATAGCAGTTTATCTTCTGATAAATTCCTTTTATCATATCGACCTGTTCCAAACGGTAATTTTGTGTGGCATTTTCGCCATCTCCTCCATTCTGGGGATTTTAAGTTTTTTCGTCCCAGCTGGCCTGGGAGTAAGAGAGGGAGCTCAAAGTTATCTATTGGCTATGTTCATTCCCGTCTCTTTGGCTATCTTGATCTCTTTGGTGATGCGTGTCTGGATGACCTTGGGAGAGATGGTTTGTTTTTTGATAGCTTTAAAAATAAAGAAACCAGAAGTGTGGTAAACCCCTCCCCCCGTATCTCCTTCTCTCTATAAAGGAAAAGGAGACCAAAAGGGGTAAGGTTGGATTTGCATATTAATTCTCTCGAAAAATAAAATGAAAGTCCAAACACTCCAGCATTTTCAAACGGATGGTGAGACCTGGGATAAACGGGCGGAGAAAGGAAAGCTCCCCGCGGTGATCGATCCCAGCGATCTGAAGGGAAGAAAGAATCTCTATATCGATATTTTGCAAAAGCTGGCGGTTCAAAAGGCGCTGGGAAAAGAAAAAGCCAAATTCATAGTAGATTTCGGCTGTGGAAGCGGAAGATTTTCTGATCTTTTGGCACAAAAATGCGAGTTTTTGGTGGGAGTGGAAATCACCTGGCCAATGCTCCCTTTGGCGAAAAAGGAATGCAACTTTCCCAACGTAGGATTTGTTCTTTTCGATGGATTGAATCTGCCGATAAAGGAAAGGGGAACAGATGTTATAGTATCGATAAACGTGCTCCAATATATCACCGATGATTTTGAATTAAACAAGGTACTCTCTGAGTTGAATAGATGTCTAAAATCCGAAGGAAAACTCATCTGCATAGAGCAGGTGACCAGAAACAAAAAAAGATGGCAAAGGGATCACCAAACCTATCTGCATATCTTTGAGCAGAATGGTTTTCAAAAAGTAACCGATAATCCTATAAGAAAGGGACATTTTCTTTGGCTTTATCCGATTTACTTTGGTCTGGTGCCAAAGAGATTCCTAAAAACCATGGCCAAATTCGAGATGTTCTTGAGGAAAATTCTGTGGCATTCAGCCTGGGATTATCAGGATCATCTTTTTGTGATGAAGAAAACCTGAGACGAAAAACGAAACTGTTAACATGCACCCCATAATTGTAATCTTAATTATCTTGGTTGGTTTGGCTCTGGGAAGCTTCTTGAACGTCTGCATTTACCGGATTCCCCAAAAAAAATCCATTCTTTTTCCCGGCTCTTTTTGTCCCAAATGCGGAACCAAGATCCGTAATCGGGATAATATCCCCCTTTTAAGTTATATCCTTCTGGGGGGGAAATGCCGTAAATGCAAAGAGAAAATCTCTTTACAGTATCCATTGGTAGAATTCATCACTCCGCTTCTTTTGGTCTTGACCTACTGGCGTTTCGGATTGACCTGGAGTTTTGCAGCAAGAAGCATCCTCACCTTGGTACTCATAGCCACCTTCTTTATCGACTTGAAACACCGGATTATACCGGACGTCCTCACCTTACCCGGAATAATCATCGGTTTTCTTTTATCTTTTTTGGTCAAATCTCCGAGCCTTTTGCAGTCGCTTTTGGGAATTGTAGTTGGTGGCGGCATGTTCTATCTCGCTGCAATCTTAGGAGATCTCCTGTTCAAAAAAGAGAGCATGGGGGGTGGGGACATAAAGCTAGCAGCAATGTTGGGAGCATTCTTAGGGTGGCAGAAGATATTTCTCGTCTTTTTCGTTTCCGCTCTTTTAGGTAGTCTGATCGGCATAATATCATTATACCTCTCAAAGAAAGTAAAAAAAACCCATGCTGTACCCTTTGGAACATTCCTGGCTTTAGGAGCCATAATCACTATGTTCTTTGGTGATACTCTAATCTCCTTCTATATAAATACCTTCATACGGTACTGATTTCATCTTATCCGAATCCAAGAATAGTTTATCCGCAGAACCAAGATAACCAAGAGAAGAGTATTACCAACCGGAACTAACTACCACACTCTTTTCTACCGATAATCCATTAGAAGCTAAAATACCGAACTTCATATGCCTATCAGGGGGATTATAATTGAAGCCAAAAGGCTTTTTCTATTTTGACTACGAATCACAGATCCGTCTTTCTTTGCTGGTCTTTATCCTTTTTCTGATCTTGTTGAATTTCGGGACAGAATATCTTTTTCAACGAACCAGGCAGGTCCTGAGAGATCAGACCGACCAATTGCTTTCCACTGTAGCATTTTCCGCAAGTATCGCCTGGGAGAAGAATTCTCACAGCGTACTGAAAAAGAACCTACTGGAGCTGTCTTTCAAATCAGGTATCCATCGGATTTCTTTTATCTCCCCGGATGGTACGCCTCTGATCTCATCCAGTGGGATCCCATCCTCTGAGCAAATGCATACTTTTCAGGGATTGATGCCGGAATCGGTTCGCCAGATTCAAAATGGCAATATTGATCAAGAAGCTGGACCCATCTTCACCGATTTCTATTCTGACCATCAGGGCAACACTTACCTTGCCTGTTATACCCCCCTGGAAATTTCTACAGAGGCAAAAACATCGGTAGATCAAAACCTAATATGGATAATGGTGGAAAAGGAAGTTACTAATTTCACCAGCATCGAGAAGATGTCCCATATCAATGTGTGGGTCAGAATCGGGGGGCTCTTTATCGTAGTTTTTGTCACTTTAGTTCTGATCAAAAACCTGCTGCGACCCTATCACCAGATGGTGAAAAAGGCGGAAATCGAGAATATAATTCCACAAGCAGGAAGAGGAGGAAAAGAGGGGGAACTGGACTCGGCAGTGAACATCTTTGAACAGGTGATCCGGGAGCTCAAGCAAAAGGAGAAAACTCTTCAGGTGCTTTATCAGCAGACCGATCGTAAAGCTAAGGATCTGGCCAGCTATAATGAATATATCTTGAAAAGCATGACCAGCGGTATGGTCATGTGCAATGAGCGGGGGGAGATCGTTCAAATAAACCAGCCAGCTGAAGCGATCCTGGGAATTTCCAAAAGCTTGGTGACAGGCAAACGATACAAAACTGCATTCGGGGAGAAAAATCCTCTCTGCACCGCTATTGGGACCACTCTCGGCGAACTAAAAGCTTATTCCATACCAGAGGTGGAAATGACTACCGGGAACGGTGAACCCCGCTGGATAAGTATCAATTCGACCGTAATAAAGGACGAACAGGACCGGATGCTGGGGGCAGTGGTCTTCTTGAACGATTTCACCGAGATAAAGAAATTGGAACAAGAGATCGCCTTCAAAGACAAGATGGCTTCTTTGGGAGAGATGTCCTCCGGTTTGGCTCACGAGCTCAGAAACTCCATGGGAGCGATCATCGGTTTTGCCAAGCTGCTTTTGAAAAGAAAAGATGATCCCGATTCGCAAAGCCAAGCCGTCGATGGAATTGTAAAAGAAGCTATGAACATGGAAACCATGCTGAAGAGCTTTCTGGCTTTCGCCAAACCTCTCAGCTTGAAGATCAAAGCAGTTGACGTAAGGGATATCGTTGAGGAATGTTATATGTCGGTGAAGGAAACGCTGGAAGAGAACCGGATAGTATTCAAAATCGATTCTGAACCAGAACTTTCCCCGCTATGGGGCGATCGGGTACTGTTGAAGCAGTGCTTTCAGAATTTGATCCAGAACTCCATAGAAGCCATGCCCCGAGGTGGGAAACTTAACATCCGTTTGGGAGAAAAACAGCAAGGCGCTAAAGAGAGATTGCTTATGATGGAGATTTCCGATACCGGGTATGGAATACCCAAGGAGATTCAGGATAAGGTATTTAACCCCTTCTTTACCTCCAAGGAAAATGGGACCGGTTTGGGATTGAGTATAGTCAAAAAGATCATTAGCCTGCATCATGGAAAAATCGAGCTGGAGAGCAAGCCAAACCAGGGAACCACTTTTCGCCTTTCCCTTCCCATAAAACCACCACTGCAGACACCTTCAGAGGAGGTGAAAGAAAAAGTGGATACAAAACTCCAACTCCAAGAATATTAACTAGTATACTTACTGTTCTTAATTATCGAGAATATTATTTTTTCCAGTGTATAAAGTTTGAACCTGATCTTTTTGAAAGACCCGGCGGAATCGGGATTGACCAGCTTGCCAAATTCCTCCAGCACCCTTGCGGCCTCTTGCGATCTTCTCAGGTTAGCTTGGACAATAGAGTGAAGGTCCCCTCTTTTTTTCTCTAAGCCCGACATGCTATCCGCCCCCACATCTTTTAAGCTGTCCCGAAAGGAAAGCAGCGAATCCTGATCGAAACTACTTTTCGCCACCTTGGTTAAATCATGACGTAATATCTTTAATTGCGACGATAATTTGGCATCGTCAAAATAAAGTCGCGCCACCTCCTCCACCACTCTGATTCCCTCTCTGGCGCGGTTTAAGTTAGCGTCTATGATTCGATAGATGTTTCTCTTATCCATAACTTTTTTAAAGATACTACGAATTTCGATTGTCGCCTATCGAGCTTCGATACGAGTTTCGACTCCGTCAGGTACCGCATGGTGCCTGAAACCGATAAACGAAAGACGGTTTTTCTGTTATCTACCGACACACTCGACAAATGAGCCTTTTATTTATGCGTAAAATTCTTATAAAACGGCGATTTCACCACCACGACTTTGTTCTGTTTTCCCCGGATCATGATATCCAGTTCCGTCCCTATTTCAGAGAACTCGATTGGTACATAACCCAAACCAATCCCCTTATCCAGAGATGGAGAAAAAGTCCCGCTGGTCACCTCTCCTATCTTTTTCCCGTTCTTTTGTATTTCGTAATGCTGCCGCGGAAAAGCTTTATCCAAAAGCTCAAAAGCAACCAACTTGCGCTTAAGCCCCTGCTCCTTCAATATTAATATCGGATCTTTTCCGATAAAATCACCCTTATCCGGTTTCACGATCCAGCCCAAGCCGGCTTCGAGGGGATTGGTGGTCTGGTCGATATCGTTGCCGTAAAGCATATATTTCATCTCCAGCCTCAACGAATCCCTGGCGCCAAGACCTATAGGCTCGATGTTGAATTCCTTTCCGGCTTCCATCAGGGCATTCCACATCTTCTCCGCCACCGAAGGCGGGAAATAAAGCTCGAATCCGTCCTCGCCGGTGTATCCGGTCCTGGAGAAAAGCATTTCGATGCCGTTTACCTTCCCCTTGGTCGCCCAGTAGAATTTGAGATCGGCAAGATTCTCTTGAGTCAATTTTCTCAATACCTGCTCAGCTTTGGGACCCTGTAAAGCTAAAAGAGCGGTGTCGTCACTTACATTTTTCAGTTCCACGTCACCCTCGAGGTGATCGGAAAGCCACTGGAAATCCTTATCTAAACAGGCACCATTGACCACCAGGAAAAAATGATCTGGCAGGCGGTAAACCAATAGGTCGTCCACTATTCCCCCATGATCGTAACACATGCAGGAATATTGTACCTGGTGTGTGGATAATTGCGAGACGTCATTGGTGGTCATCCTCTGGATGAATTTCTCCGCATCCTTTCCCCATAGCTTGAACTCCCCCATGTGGGTGATATCGAAAAGCCCCACCGTTGATCTTACTCTTCGGTGCTCCTCGATGATGCCCCGGAACTGGATGGGCATCAGGTAATCGGCGAATTCCACGATCTTCGCCTTGTTTTTCAGATGAATCTCATAAAAAGGAGTTTTTTTAGGACTTGACATAACCGACCTCGATGTTATATTTGCCGCTTCCTGCGGCGTTTGGCAATCATATCCCGAAGCACGAAGAAACTTACTTGGATTTTATCTAAAGGGTTCTTGGGCAATAAGCTTTATCTTCGCTTCTCACTTCGGAATCACCATTTTTTTCGATTGAGTAAATTCTCCTGCTTTTATTTGATAAAAATAAATCCCGCTGGTCACTTCGCAACCTTGGTCATCCTTGCTGTCCCATACGATCCTTTTGTATCCGGCCAATTGATGCTCATCAACCAGCGTTCTCACCTTCTGCCCTAAGATATTATAAATGGTAAGGCGAACCGGGACATCATGGGGCAAGGTGTATTCAATCGTGGTTGAGGGATTGAACGGATTGGGATAGTTCTGTGCAACGGAGAACTCCTTTGGAGTCGGCGCCTTGTTGGGATGATAGTCTACTCCATCGCCGTCTCCTGGTATCTCATAAAAGTTCGGGTAGCCGGTATTGCCTTCAAAGTCGGACCAGTAATTACCCACATCTCCTAGGTTCCAAATATTATTTGTAGCAGTGGGGTCCTCAAGAGCACTCACTCCATTAGCTACGAAGTGATTTTCCCAGAATGTGTTGAACTGAGAAGAATTATCGAGACAAATCCCACAGACATTTTCAACCAGGCGATCACCCGAAATGTAATTGTTCGAGCTATTATAGAAACGAATTCCATGCTTCGAGGCTCCGCTCACCATGTTACCCACTAAATGATTTCCCGAGCTGGGATCAGGGGATGCGGATCCAAATACCTCGATTCCAGTCCTGTTGTTGTCCAACGTATTACCCTCCAAGTTGCTGTTGGAGCTTCGGTCCAGGGCTATTCCAAATCCAAAGCCTGTTATGTTACAGTTCCTGATAGTGATACCATTTCTGTCCAGCACAATAATACCTATCCCGGTACCGGCAATTAGATGACCGTCGCAGTCAACGACGACATTGTCCTCTTCTATGGTCAGACCATTCGTGCAATTCACCATGTCGCGTTCCAGAACGGTATTATGAGCCACAATACATCCGCAGTCAAGTTTATCCAGAAAGTGATAGCTAAGTGCAGTAGACTCGATACCGCATTCTCCGTAGCCCAGTTTGAAATACCCGTTGTCTCCAAACCCGACACCGTAACTGTTTTTGACAATCCAATAACCCCCCTCATCGTCGTAACCGACGATAACCACAACGTGATTACTGCTGTTATCTTCCGTGCATCTGTAGATATCACCATCCCAATAACCGATACCGATCCCCATTCCCATGGGCAAGGTCAGGGGGCCTTGGTTGGCTATATAATCTTTTATTTGTATTTCACCCATCTTGAGATATTTAGCCGAGTCTATTTTGATTAGTCTATTTTTCCAATCCGGGCACCTATCGGAACAAGCTGCATCACTACAGTCCCATTCTTCATCATACTCGCAGTTATCGTCGCAGGTTCCCACGCTGCAGGTGCAGCCGGTCCCATCCACGTATGGAAGACAATTCTCATCCGGGATTCCGTTAATGCAAATGAAATGCAGGATCGAAAAGTAGGAACCACCACAACAATTTCCGGGGGAATAACAATCGGATACAAGATACTGCTCCGACAGATCAAAATCGAGATCAGGATCGTTGTGCCAGATATTATACATCGCCTCCATCACTCCAACCGGTCCAAACGCCCAGCAGGAGCCGCAGCCACCCTGGTCTTTCACCGGCGTCATCCAGTCGTGTCCTTGATGATTTCTCCAATCGAAGGAAGGGGGAATTTGAGAGTTCGATGATGATTGTTTTCCAACCGCTTCCCTCGCTGAATCTTCCGAATGAACACTTGCCTTGGTAGCTTTCTCACTCAAAGCCATAAGCTCGGTAACAGAACCTACTCGATTGCCTTCTTCGGAAATGCATACTGCATACTCTTTCGAAAACGGATTCTTGCCGTCGCTCACGGTCATCGTGTGGTAACCACACTTCTCACAGTAAGAATATTTCTGTCCGCATTTTCCTTCAAGGAAAGCCCAGGCTTCACATTCGCTTCCATCCGGGAATATGCAAATGCCTCTTTGACCGGAAGGTTCGTTGACCACCCGGTATTCATAACCCAGTTCCAAACAGTAGACAGCTGCAGGATTTGCCGAGCCGATCAGCCCGTTTTGATTCTCTGTCTTTCCACCACATCCTGCCAAGACCCTGTTTGAAGTACACACCAGACAAAGGTAAGAATGAAATACCATAAACAGAAAAGTTATCAGCCAAAATCTCATGATCGGTATGCGCTGAGAAGGGTTTATATGCTTTCCTCAGTATATCAAAACGATTTCGCCGTCTCTTTGAAAACTAAAGCCTACGCTTCTAAAATCCAATGCAAAAATAACATTATGCTTACCGAACTTAATTTAAACCGGATTCAGGATATCTTCAGAAGTTCTTTCAAAAATTTCCCTGTATAAGAGTCCTTGGCTTTTGCCACCTCCTCCGGAGTACCGGCGGTAACCACTTTACCTCCACCATCCCCCCCCTCCGGTCCCAAGTCGATAATATAATCTGCGGTTTTGATCACGTCCAGATTATGTTCGATCACCACCACCGTATTCCCCACATCCACTAATTTGTTCAGAACGCCCAAAAGCATCTTTACATCCTCGAAGTGCAGACCGGTTGTAGGCTCATCCAAGATATAAAAGGTTTTGCCGGTGGAAACCTTGGAAAGCTCGGTGGAAAGCTTCACCCTCTGGGCTTCTCCCCCCGAAAGGGTGGTGGCGGGCTGTCCCAGGCGGATATAACCCAATCCCACTTCTTTTAGAGTCAAAAGCTTTCTTTTGATGGTGGGAATGTTGACAAAGAAATCAAATGCTTCATCCACCGTCATGTCCAAAACCTCGGCAATGTTTTTCCCTTTGTACTTTATCTCCAGGGTCTCGCGGTTGTATCTTTTCCCTTTACAAACTTCACAGGGGACATAGACGTCGGGCAGAAAATGCATCTCGATTTTGATGATCCCGTCTCCTTCGCATGCTTCACACCTGCCGCCGTGCACGTTGAAGCTAAACCTTCCAGGTTTGTACCCTCTCACCTTTGCCTCGGGCAAAAGAGCAAACAGGTCCCGGATGGGGGTGAAGACACCCGTGTAGGTGGCGGGATTGGACCGGGGGGTTCTGCCGATGGGGGACTGATCTATGCTTATCACCTTATCGATATTCTCCAATCCCGAAATGGTCAGATAGTCCAAAGGGAGAATCTTGGAATTATAGAAATGCCGAGCTAAGATCCGATAGAGGGTTTCGTTGACCAGAGTCGATTTCCCGGAACCAGAGACGCCCGTCACGCAGACGAAAAGACCTAAGGGAAAATCAACCCGGATTCTCTTGAGATTATTCCCGCTAGCTCCGATCAGACTTACCCCTGGACGGTCTGTATTTCGCCGTCTCTGCGGAAGGGGGATGGATAATCTCCCGGAAAGATACTTCCCGGTGAGCGATTTTTTGTTTCTTTTGATAACTTCCGGAGTCCCCTCCGCCACCACCCAACCTCCGTCTTTTCCCGCTCCCGGACCCAAATCGATAATATAATCTGCCGTCTCGATGGTCTCCCGGTCGTGTTCCACCACCAATACTGTATTGCCCAAATCTCTTAGGCCGATCAGTGTGTTCAAAAGCCTCTTGTTGTCCCGTTGATGCAGTCCCACCGAGGGCTCATCCAGTATGTAAAGCACCCCCACCAGTCGGGAACCGATCTGGGTAGCCAGTCTTATCCTCTGCGCTTCTCCCCCGGAAAGAGATGCTGCTGCCCGATCCAGGGTAAGATAATCCAAACCCACGTCAAGTAAGAACCCCAATCTTTCGTTTATCTCCTTAAGTATCTGTCTAGCGATCTGAATTTCCCGCGGGGAGAGCTTCATGCTGGCAAAAAACCTCCGATTCTCCTTGACCGAAAGCGCTGTCAGCTCGGCAATGTTTAATCCTCCCACCTTAACCGATAGACTCTCCTTTTTCAATCTGGTTCCGCTGCATTCCGGACAGGGGAGGATGCGCATGTATCTTTCGATCCATTCCCTCACCCCTTCCGATTCGGTCTGTCGATAACGCCTCTCCAGATTGGGTATAATCCCCTCAAAGCTCCCTAAATACTCCCCCTTCCCCTCAAAGTTCTCCCAGCGGAATTTCAGCTCCTTTGATCCGGTGCCGTAAAGGACCACCCGTTTAGCCTCCGGGGTCAGTTTATTAAAGGGAACGTATAAACTGAACTTAAAGGATTCAGCCAGACTCTTGAGTTGATGATAATACCAGTTGCTCAAAGGAGTTCCCCACGGTGCCAAAGCTCCCTGGGCGATGGAGATGTTATGATCGGGCACCACCAGTTCGGGATCTATCTCCATCTTGGTTCCCAGGCCGCTGCAGGTGGGGCAGGCGCCATAGGGGCTGTTGAAGGAAAACATCCGGGGGGAGAGCTCCTCGTAGCTGATTCCGCAGTGTACGCAGGCATAATGCTCCGAGAACAAAAACTCCTCTTTTCCTGCCACATCCACCATCACGATACCGGAGCCCAATTTTAGTGCCGTTTCCAGCGAATCCGCCAGTCTCTTGGAGATCTTTTTTTTGTCTACCACCAGCCGGTCCACCACCGCCTCGATACTGTGCTTCTTGTATTTTTCCAGCTTCAGCTCACCTTCGACTTCCATGATTTTTCCATCCACCCGGGCACGGATAAATCCCTCCCGTTTGATCTGATCGAACACCTCCTTGTATTCCCCCTTTCTCCCCTTTACCAGCGGAGATAAGATCTGAATCTTGCTCCCTTTAGGCAGGGACAAAACCGTGTCTACAATTTGTTCTACCGTCTGCTGAGAGATCTGCTTGCCGCATTTGTAACAATAAGGAGTCCCCACCCGGGCATAAAGAAGTCTAAGATAATCGTAAATTTCGGTGACGGTTCCTACGGTGGAACGGGGATTTTTGGCGGAGGTTCTCTGTTCGATAGAAACAGCGGGAGAGAGTCCCTCTATGAAATCCACATCCGGCTTTTCCATCATTCCTAGAAACTGCCGGGCATACGCCGAAAGCGACTCCACATACCGTCTTTGTCCCTCAGCATAGATGGTGTCAAAAGCCAAAGAGGATTTTCCTGATCCGGACAGACCGGTGATCACCACCAGTTTATCCCGTGGAATCTCCAGGTCGATGTTTTTGAGATTATGTTCCCTTGCCCCTTTGATTCTGATGCAATTCTCACTCAATTGAACTTCTCCTCCCCAAAAAAAGCCGAACTATAAATATACGAACATATAACCAAACAGGCAAGAATAAGTTTGTGGATTTTAAGGATAAAAGCATGCCGAATGACGGATGACGAATGATTAATAAAAGCCAACCTAACCCCAAAAGCAGATAATTGTCCCTCCCTGAAGAGATTGAAATTCTTTATTTTTGTTTTTGATTGGTTTTCAGTCATTACTCGGTGTCTTTTTATATGTTTATACTGCTGGGAATGATTTTACCTTTAATCCGTTATTCGTAATCAGTCATTCGCTATTTCTTTATGTTTTTCTTCTTGACTTTTCCTATTTTTGGATTATTATAGTATTAATTCAATCTGTATAAAAGGCATATAACTTCACGTGTTTCATACCTTACAAAGGAGCCAAAAATGACCAAGTCGAAGATCCCACTAAAAGCGGGGAAGCTATTTATTTTCGTGACTCTGCTTCTGATAAGCTATCCTTCCAATGCTCAAATCCTTAAAACCAATCCCGATTCCATCCCCTTCGCCCCAGCGGTCAACTATGGTGTAGGAGACGGTCCTAACTCTGTTTTTTGTGCGGATTTGGATGGGGATGGTGATTTAGACTTAGCTATAGCAAATTATGCTAGCGACAATGTTTCCATCTTGAAGAACAACGGGGAGGGGACTTTTCAAGCTAAGGTTGATTATCCTACAGGAGATAATCCTAATTCTGTTTTTTGTGCTGATTTAGATGGGGATTCGGATCTGGATTTAGCAGTACCCAACCGCTTCAGCCACAGTATTTCCATCTTCAAAAACAACGGATTTGGAGATTTTGCGGATAGGGTTGATTATGCTGCCGCACCTTGGCCTTGGTCCGTTTTCTGCGCAGATTTAGATGGGGATTCAGATTTGGATTTAGCAGTACCACATCACCACCCGTCCCAGGGGGGCCCCTATTATATTTCCATCCTAAAGAACAATGGCAACGGAACCTTTCAAGATGGGGTTTCCTATTTTGCTGGGAATGCCCCCTCTCGTGTTTTTTGTGCAGATCTGGATGCAGATTCGTCCTTGGACTTAGCCGTGTCGGTTGCCTGGGACTTCAAGGTTTCCATTTTCAAGAACGATGGGAATGGTGGTTTTCCAACCAGAGATGACTATGGCACAGGCTATTGGTCTGTCCCTTGGTCCGTCTTTTGCGCTGATTTGGATGGGGATACAGATTTGGACTTAGCCGTGGCAAATCGAGGTAGCGCCAATGTTTCCATCTTAAAGAACAACGGAGATGGGACGTTTGACAGTTTGGCCAACTACGGAGTGGGAGCTTATCCTGGCTCTGTTTTTTGTGGCGATCTGGACGGTGATTCAGATTTGGACTTAGCCGTGGCAAATAATGGTATCCCCTATGTCTCCATCTTAAAGAACAATGGGGATGGGACTTTTCAAACCAAGGTTGACTACACTGTAGATGATAGTCCTGTTTCTGTCTTTTGTGCGGACTTAGATGGAGATGGTGATTTAGACTTAGCTGTGGCAAACTCAGATAGCGACAATGTCTCCATCTTAAAAAATCTAAGCGATCAACCGATCTTGGGCACTATTGCTGGCAGAATCAAAGACGCCAACACTCAACAAAATCTGGAGGGTGTTTTAGTTGAAGCTTTGCAAGGTGATATTGTTAAAGGAAGTGACAATACAAACAACAGTGGGCAATACAGCATACCGAATCTACCATCTGGAATCTATGATATTCGAGCCTCCAAATCAGGTTATGAAACCCAAACTCAGACGGGGAAATATGTATTCGCTGGTCAGACCACCACGCAAAATTTCAATCTTAGCCTATCCCCTTTCTATTTCGTCCATATCACCGATCTACATGTTAATTATGATAGTCCACTACATCCTTACGGAACTCATAGATGGCTTGAAGCAATTAATAGCATAGCGAATTGGCCAAATCCCCCGGATTTTGTTCTTTGTACCGGAGATTTGGTGGATTACTCATTTGGTCAATCAGCTTACTACAATTGGGAATTCTTACTAAATCCTCTTCATAAAAGAAACGGAATATTCTACATAGATGCAAACTACAAAATCCCAATATACTTTTGTCCAGGCAACCACGACGCTGCGGACAAGGATTTCTACTGTCCTATGAACTTTGACCAGTATCATGAGAACATAGGTCCCGACTATTATTGGATACAGCATAAGAATTGTATAATATTTTCTATGAATAGTGGTAAGGATTTAGTCTGGCCAATGCCAATACCTGGTCCTTGGGGAGACGGTTTGAGTGATCAATATGGAAATGAAGTTACCAACCTTCCTCGTGACTTAGATGCTTTGGATGGGCAAAATAATGGGATGGACAATAGCAATTATTATAAAATAATCATGATGCATCATCCCTACATGAACCCTATATGGCCTGTTTATCCTTATCCAGAGACATTTTGGAATGCGAGGGACCCATTTGTTAACGCTTGTGTTGATTATGGGGTCAATTTGTTTTTATGTGGTCACATCCATGATGGTGGGAAGTGGGATGCTAGGAATCGATATGCCGAACCCTGGCATGAAGGTGATGGGACACCGTTCGTAATAACTAATGCTCTTACAGAGTCTTTTTCCTATAGGCAAATTTTTATCACTCCAGGAACGGGTCTTTTAGAAGTCGGCCCCATGCGTTACTTTGGCTCCACTATATGCTTTGCAATCGACTGTGAAGCGGCTGTTCATGTGTATGATCAAAACGGTAACCATGATGGGCCTAATGGGAAAGGCGATATTGAAATACTGATTCCCGGTTCTACTTACTCTCGCTGGGTAGGCGACACTTTGACAATGAGCCCAGTCTACACAGAGTTCTCTGTTTACAAGGAAGACACCGCGAATTACTCCTTCGTAATTGAGGGTCTTACCGATGACACTATGAATCTCGTAGCTAGCACTTACATAAAGGACGGGGTTTGGAGTGAAGCTCAATATGATAGCGTCCCGATCTATCAAGGTTCCGTTGCTACTCTTAATGCAAATTGCTCCATATTAGACTACACCATGACTATTCTTGATCCAGACTCATCGGTAAGAGAAGTCACTCCTTCCAATTGGCAGGGAAACTTGCCCCCGGTAGAACCAACTGCACCTTCTGGACCGACCATGGTTGTTAGTGCAGATTCTTCGGCTTACCGGACAAGTAGCACCGACCCTGAAAACGACCAAGTTTTCTATATGTTTGATTGGGGAGATTCAACAAATAGCGGTTGGCAAGGTCCTTTTGCCTCTGGAGATACCTGTGCTGGCTATCACAGATGGACGGAATCAGGTACTCATAACGTTCGAGTAAGGGCGATAGATAATTGGGATCATATGAGCGCCTGGTCAGATCCATTATCGGTAATTGTCAGAGCTCGGGGCGACGCCAATGGAGATGGAATCTTAGATGTTGGGGATGTGGTTTATTTAATAAATTACCTATTCAAGAGCGGTCCTGCTCCAATTCCCCTCGATGCTGGTGATGCCAATTGTGACGGGATCGTTGACATCGGCGATGTGGTTTACCTCATCAACTATCTTTTCAAAGGTGGACCGCCACCTGGCTGTTAGTTAAATTCGTCCGCTGTCCGCCGCAAAGGCATTAAGAAAGTAGCGTCGCACCACTGTTTACTCTTAGCGCAGTCGAAGGGTGCGCGACGCTTGTCGTCCGACACAAGGTCGGACGCTACGTTTTTAATTCAATATCCGTCATTCGTCATTCGTCATTATTCATTTGTTATTCTCTTTTCTTTTTCCTTCAACTTTCCGCAGTTCTTGCTGTATATTAATATGGAAACATAAACCTCAGCCCGAAGGAAGAGTTGTTCGATTTAGCCAAATTAAAAGTAAAAGAAAAAGCCATTCTGGTGGGGGTAAAACTCCATTCGGCGAGCAGATTCGCGGTGGAAGACTCCCTTGAGGAATTGGCGCTTCTGACAGAAACCGCGGGTGGAGAGGTTTTAGATACCATAGTCCAGGAGCGTCATAAGCTTGATTCTGCATTTTTCATTGGAAAGGGAAAACTTGAGGAGCTAAAAACCCTGTCCCGACGCAAGGGGGCAAACATCGTCATCTTCGATGATGATCTTACCCCGGCTCAAGTGTATAATTTAGAACAGAATCTGGATTTAAAGGTGATCGACCGAGGCTGGTTGATTTTGGACATATTCGCCAAAAGAGCCCGCTCCAAAGAGGCTAAAACCCAGGTGGAGTTAGCCCAGTTTAAATATCTATTACCCCGATTGACCCGGGGCTGGACTCACCTCTCCCGGCAGGAAGGGGGAATCGGAACCAAAGGACCCGGCGAGGCTCAGTTAGAGGTGGACCGGAGAAAAATCAAATCAAAAATACAGGAGTTGGAGAAAGGCTTAACTAAGATAGACTTAGAAAGGGTAATACAGAGGAAAAAAAGAGAGGGTTTGTTCAAAGTTACCCTGGTCGGTTATACCAATGTGGGCAAGTCCACCCTGTTCAACCGGCTCACCCAATCCACCGTTTTTGTGGAGGAGAAGCTCTTTGCCACTTTGGATTCAACCACCCGGCTGCTTAAGATACCGGAGAATGTGAAACTGTCCGAAATTGGATCCATTGGAGCAGAGGAGATCAAGGTGGTGGTGACCGATACTGTGGGTTTCATCCGAAAGCTCCCCCATCATCTGGTAGCATCCTTCAAATCCACCTTGGATGAGGTGAGGATGGCGGATTTATTACTTCACGTATCAGACATCAGCCATCCTGATTTTCATCAGCATATCAACCAGGTGAATCAGGTATTATCCGAGCTTGAATCTTTGAATAAACCGACAATAATCGTTTACAATAAGATCGACCGGCTCCCCTCTCATTTGGATCTTCAGGAGAGATCTACCTTAAGTTGCCTCCCTTTCCCGGAAAGTAACGGTAACGGAAATTTCGTTTCGGCGGAAAAAGAGATCGGTATCAATGAATTGATTGAAAGGATCATGTCATTTGCCCTGGCGGATTGGGCTGAGGCGTGGCTTTTTCTGGAAAACGGGAATTCCGATCTGCTCCCCCGGATTTATCGATATGGAGTGGTGACCGAAAGCCGGTTTGAAAAAGACAGCATCTGTTTAAAGATCAGGGGGAAGAAGGAGAACCTGCAGAAGCTGAGCAGGTTGCATCAGGGGGTAACGATGAAATTTCTCAAAACCTAACAAGTGGTCAATACCCAATATCTCTATCCTTTTTCCAAACGAACTACACCTCTTAATCCCAATTTACACCATCCATCTTTTCAACATAGAATCTTGATCTTTACACTTTGAACACAACATCTCGAACGCTTTTCTCTCTTTTATTTCCACCGAGCCTTAAAGGCTCGGCTACGTATTCGATTGAACCTTTAAACCATTGAACTTTTGAACTCTTTTCCCTCAAATCCTCGACCCCTCGAACCCCTAAAACAAGAGCCCCACTTTAGTAAGCGGGGCTCTTGATTTCTCTATCCTCTTGTAAAAGAGGTAAGAAAATTATTAACGCTGCATCGGTGTCGGGGTGACTGCTGGCGTTACCACCGGTGGCGGACCTGCATAGTACAGGTATTGTACTAGATAGATCAAGTCTGACATATCTACCATGTCATCGTGTGGTAAAGCCAAATCGCCCATACAGATAGGATCCGGAGCCGGTCCACCCTTCAGAATGTAGTTGACTAAGAAAACCACGTCTCCTATGTCTAACAAACCTGAAGGAATGAATACGTCTCCTCTGCCTGCCCATACGGTAACCGGTACCGTTATCATAAGCTCATCCGGATCGTTGGTGGTAAAGATAAGGTTGCAGTACAGGGTCTCCTCAGAGCAAGCTTCAAATGCAGATCCATCAAAGGAGAGAATCAAATCCTCGAAGCTTGTCGGTTCCAGAGTATCTGCTTCCGGATTTACGGTAAACGGACAGGTAACGGGACCACCGCCTGCGAACCACTCCATGATGCGCTTCATCAGCTCATTCTTAGTGCTGGGAGCAGCACCATCAGTCAATCCGGCGAAGTCCACCGTGGTGAACACGACTTTGAACCCTTTCGGACTTGCATATTGCAGGGCAGCGATTCCGGTCGGAGTCGGATTGGTCATCTGGAACAGATTCATACCCTGATGTTGTAACTCGTCGATGAACAATCCATCATCAGGACCTTTCCCGCCTGCTTTGATTGTATACGGATCCCAGAGGGTGAAAGTCATCCCGTCAGTCAAGGAACCGGCTACTCCCACGCAGCTTCCAGTGCTCGGTGAGCCGATATACCAGACATCCTGATCTGTCCAGGTCACTCTCAAGTGAGTGTACGGGAACGAGGTTGTCGGGAAACTGCCGGGATCCAAGGAAGAATAACGATCCCAGAAGTAGTCTTGAGCGGAGAGGAACAGATTTCCACCGCCGTCCAGATAAGTGCTCAAGTTCGCCTCGTCATTGACCGTAAGGGTTTGGCTTAATTGCCAGCACTCGCCGGTGAACCATACCACCGCTCCGTATCCGGCCATAGTAGCCGCGCTGGGACCATCTGTACCCGCTGCCGTTACCTCAAAGACGTCGTAGGTGTAACCGTTGGCGGTCAGAGCGTTGGCGAAGTAACTGCGAACGTCGGTAAAGGTGGTGATATAAAAACTGCCGTCATCGTCCACCAGGAGAACGTCCGCTTTGCCATTGTTCTTGGCTGACTCTATCTCAGTTTCGAACTTCAGATGTCCTCCACCCAGATTGTTGACCCTCAAAGGCACATCCAGGTTAACTCCCGGATTCATCCTTACGTTAAAGCTGGTCTGCGACAGGTCGATATCCGGATTCGGACCAACATGCACGTACACCGGAATGGTGTCGAGCTGCTGGTTAGCTCCATTGCTCTTTACCATGATCTCGGTATAGTACTCTCCGGCAATCAACTGGTTTCCGTCGATTCTGACCGTTACATTCTGCGATCCGTCCGGCGGAACGTCGGCTGTGTCCGGAATGGCAGTCAACCACGGTGCGGTCCAGGTCATCTTGAAGGACAAGGTGCCGATGCCGCCCGGGTTGGAAACCACCAAGCCGGCTGGGGTGATCTGATCTTCCAGGGCATTGATGTCCAGCTCCAGCGGATGAACCGAATAGTTGGCACCCGCCACGATCATGTGCGCTCGCACAGTTAGCGGAACCTTATCCGGATCGTTCGAAGCGATGATGATGTTGCCGTACTTGTCGCCGCCCATAATGTTGGTGGCGTCGAAATGAACGTTAACATTGGTACTGGATTGCGGATCCACCGTATCGGCTTCTGGAGCGACGGTTAACCAGTTCGCACCGCCAAGCATCAACAACGCTCGGTCGTAAATCGTGTTGGGGGTCGAGCTTCCCTGCTGATAGGAGAAGCTGTCTCCAGCCGCGGGATTTGACAAGGCGCTTGCCCAGAGTAACCAGTCATATCCCGTACCGGCAGATTGACTCTGAATCGCTACCCAGCCCTCATCTAGAGTGCAAAGCGGATTCAATTCTATACCACCGAACAGATATAACGGGTACCCAGAGAACAATATGCCGGTGTTAACAATCACCGGTGGAACGACATTGGTGTAAGTGCATGCCACCTGATTCGGAGGCATGGTCGGATCACTCGCGGGATCGGAGTAGAAGGTTATGTTGAATACTAAGTTGTTTGGATTTCCTGCTACCCAAGCGCTACCAGTGTATTTCAGACATAGACCCCAGAACTGAACTTCTTTGATGGGCAGGGTTACACCCCAGAAGTTCTCATATATCTTGTATCCGGCGCCTGCATCGGTGGTTCCCATGCTCCAGGAATCGGAAGGACTGTGAGGCCACTGGACGTAAACGGTATCACCGCCGAACTTAAGCGGAGCACCAGGAGCAGCAAACAGTTTCTCTCCGGTTCCCACACCTGACAGCTGTGAAGGATCATTCTGATCAACCGGAATGTTGCTCTGCATTAAACGCAGAGATCTGTGGCTTTCCAGAATCTCAGAATAGCGATTATTATTGCCCGAAACGGCTTTCGGACCAGTCTCCTCGGTGGTTATATCAAATGCCAGATGTCCGTCACCAGTGTTGTTGATAGTCAGGGTGGCATCCGATGTGGTGCCTCCCGCTACCACCACCCGCAAACTCTCGGGCGATACGCTGATATCCGGAGGAGGACCCATGTGCACTATCACCACCAGGGTATCATTCGGGGTAGTGAAATAGTTAGTCTTGATGAATAGCTTGGTGGCATAGTCGCCGGCAATCAACAGATTACCGTCCACTGTGACGGTTACATCCTGACTGCCATCGATGGGTACCTCGGCGGTATCCGGGGATTCAGACAACCACGCTACGGGATCGGTGATCTTGTAAGCTAACGGGGCATGTCCACCATAGTTCCCCAAGATCACGTGACCATCGGTATACTGACCTTCCAGAGCATTGATAACCAAAGTCTCGGGAGGAGTAACCGAGTAGTTCGGTCCCAGAATCGCCATATGGACCGGCACCAAAATCGGGCTCTCGTCCGGATCGTTGGAGGAGATCCACAGGTTGGCATACATGTCGTTCTCAATACCTGAGCTGCTGAAATGCACGCCTACGTTATTGTTGCTGTGGGGGTTGGTAACTCCAGAGATCGGATCAAGCGCCAGCCATGGTCCGGCATAGCTCAACACTGAGATATCGTCGACGTAAATGCGGAACTCGTTCAGTCCCTTGTAAACGAAGGCAATGTAGACTTGCCCTCGGTTGAACTTACCCAGCTCGATCTTCTTCTCTTCAAAGGTCGCGTTAACCAGCTGGCTTCCCGCCCACAATAGTTGAGTGAAAGCGGAAGGATCAGCGGTGGTGGTGGAGAGTCTTACCTCTAAGCTCTCGGGCCAGGTGGCGCTATACGCCCTGTACCAGAAGGACAGAGAGTCGTTGGAGCCAATCGAAATCCGGGGAGAGATAAGCCAGTCATCGTTCCACAGGGTGGTGCTTTCCCACCGGCAAGATGTAGAATGAGTACCTGAATGGTAAACAGTCGTATAGTCGGTCCAGGTTTGAGTACCACCGTCATTATTGATTACAACCCAACCGGTTGGCGGGAAGGTTCCACTCTCAAAGCCTTCATACAGAGTGGTATCGGGACCCGATTTCCCCAACTCTTCGACAGCTATACCCCATACCAGATGACCATCACCGGTATTGGTGATTTTCAGGGTAGTGTCCTTGGTATAACCGGCATAAATTCCGACATAGAAACTGTCCGGTGTTACCGCGATATCCGGATCGGGGCCGACGGAGAGGTAAACCTGATATCTGGCATACGGTTGCTGATTCGGATCGTTGCTGTATACTTTTAGCTCTCCATGATAATGACCGGCATACAGACTTCCGGCATTGATGGTAAGCGTCACAGTAGAAGCAGGATCGCCCGCTAAGACGGTGTCGGAAACAGGAGCGACCGATAGCCAGGGCATGCCTTCGGTGATACTGAAGACCAACTGGCCATCTCCGGTATTGCCCACGTCCATGGTTAAATCAAACGGAGCTTGACCTTCGGTAGCGGTAGTTATAATGCTGTCCGGAGACAAAGTCATGTTCGGCGATAAAATGTGCATGTGAACCGGAACCGTATCTACTGGATTGTCCGGATCATTGCTGTTCACCATCAAGCCACCATAGAATTCTCCGCCCAAGATGCCGGTAGCATCGAAACCTACATCAATGGTATCGGTGCCGGAAACGGGTATGGTTCCCAGCTCCGGACTTATGACTACCCAGGAAGGAGCTGAAGAGAATTTAATGGCCATGTTGTTATGCACATAGTTTGCATTATACACCACTTCCAGACCGTCCGTTCCGGTTCCATTCTCGATCCCAATGGTCGACGAATTCAGATAAGTACAGGTGCCATCTCCCATTTGCAGATACTGGTAGATGATCTTGCCATTGGGATACAGTATGATCTCCATAGTATATGGACATGCAGTCTGCCCGTATCGGATCACATGATCCCATTCGATTACCAGTCTCTCGGAATTGCTATGGTAATAGATGTTGCCTGCTCCGCCTCCGTAAGCCGATCTCAGATCATCCCACATGATAGCCAACAGATTGTTTGGCTCGGAAGGTTTAGGAATGGTATCGTTAGTCAAGTTGCCTACGGTGCTGGTGAAGGTGGCAAACCCATTGGAAGCAACACGGAATTGGGTAAACGTATTTTCGTAAAACTCAAAGGGGAACCCGATTTCGTAGGGTCCGACGTTACCATCGTCGGTAATGCTCAAGAGAGTTCCTATGCTGTTGATCTCGATCCAGTTGAAGGTTGGTCCACCCGCTTCATCCGAGTCGATCCACTTGTAACCGAATGCATCCGGTCCACCCAGGCCTTTGGCCGGAGTAGTTCCCCAACCCATGGGCGGTCTATCTTTCTCGGGTATATTCGCCAGCTCCTCTATGTTATCCTCCCATTTATGGGGTCTGGTAGCAGGCTCTCCGTCATAAACCGCTCCGGATTTACCCCACTCTTCGACGTCGATGGTGTAGATCAGCTCTCCGTTACCGGTGTTGCTTAAGTACATGGCGGTATCTTTGGTGCCGTTGGCTTCTACACCTACTCCGAAGGAATCCGGAGATATTACGATATTCGGGATCAACCGCACATAGATATGAATCGGAATCAAGCTGGTGGCTTTCTCACCCGAATTGGAAGTAATCACTAGGGTGTCGTAATAATGGCCGTCCATACCGGTGGTGTTAAAGCTCAGAGTATCCTCATCTTGTTCACTGCCCAGCAGTGCACCTGAGGTCGGATGAACGGTAAGCCAGCTGGAAGAACCGGCAAGACTTGTAGTGTAGTTGAGCGTTCCGCCCCCGATGTTTTTAATATAGAAGAAAACATCGAAGAAGCTGTCCGGGAACGATTCCACGTATATGCTATCCGGACTGGTCTGAATCTTGGGCGGGAAGTAAGGTCCGCTCACGTCATCTATCGCCACACCCCAGAAGTTGTTACATCGATACCAGAAAGCGATATAGATGTCCTGACCGGCGTAAGAAGAGAGATCAGTCACTTGCTCTCTCCAGTTTATGTTACCTGTGCTCGTTACCATATCAATTACCGTGTAAGCGCCGGTATCGGAAACATCTGGATTGGTTGAGACCCTGACAAAAAGCGATTCCTGGGAAGAAGTTGATTGCGTTCGCCACCAGAATTTGAGTTTATCACCATCCACAACTTTCAATCTGGGGGTGATAAGCCAATCGTTGTTGGGAAGGTCATAGTATATGCGAGCACACGCCGGTGCGCTATTGTAATAAACGGTATATCTTGACCAGGCGTCGTCTATGGTAGTGTAGAAATTATAGACAGTCCAACCCGCAGGCGGGAAGGTGGTGCCGGTGAACGACTCTACGATTCCACCAACTCTAATGACGGTAACAACTTTCGTTGCAGTATCATTAGCCGGAACTTCATCTCCCGCAAGCTCGGTCCAAACCTTGATGGTATAACTGCAAAGGGTGTCGGGCACAATCCAGTCGGGGGTGAAGATAATCTGCTCGGTTCCACCCGGAGCCAAATTCAGGGAGGTTGCTTGATCTACGTCCGTATAGACATAGCCCAAGGGACCGTCAATCCGCATTTTCACCGGGATGGGGGCGTTAGCCGTGTACTCAGCATTGTTTCTGACAGTAGCCTTGATAGTAATTATCTCGTCTGTCTCAACCATGCTTGGCACACCGTCAACCGAGATAGCTGCCATATCATTGGTCAGAAGCTTCTGTTCCTCTTCAAAGACCCGATAATAGCTGTTCAGGGCTATCTCGTTGCCCGGACGATACCGGTTAATATTACCGATGGCACATCCATAGGTCGCGCCGGTGGCTAAGAATGTCCTCTCAGAAGACCAGGTCGTTCCTGATCCATAAACCAGCCGAGCCTCATAAGGAGTGCTGCCGCTGACGGCAATTATTTCCGCTCCTGGATTGGTGGTAAAGAAATCTCCCACCGCTATTTCACCGGAGCTTGACCATTGGCCCGATGCCGGAGTATAAAGAGCTCTCATGGTCCAAGAGGATCCGGAACCGAACAGCTCCATAACTGCACCGCCGCCGTATTGATAGTAGTTGTAACCGTTGTTGATGGCAATTTCGGCACCCGGATTGGATGCGTCGAAGTCACCCACAGCCACGTCATAGAAGTCGAAATCGTTGGTGGTGGTGTAGATGGTTGCAGAATCCCAAGCAGCTCCGGTCCACCTGATCCTGAATACTTTCTGCCCATAGGTTGCCAAAACGATCTCATTGCCCGCATAAGCAGCATCGAAATCGCCGATGGCAACGCCATAAGCCGTTCCGGTGGTTGAAGTTCCGTTAAATATCCTGGTGGTGTCCCAGGAGGCACCATTCCAACGGGCTCTATAAACATAATATGAGTTGGCAATTATTATGTCGTCCGAGTTTCCGTCGTTATCCGCATCACCAACCGCGATGTCATATATGGCACCCGGCATGGTTCCGATTATCTGGTTTGCCCATGCACTGCCGGTCCAATATGCTCTCTTGAGCCGGTATGGTGATGAGCTTCTTCCCCAGATAAGATCGTTATCGCCATCTCTATCCGGATCGCCAATCGCCACACCCCTTATCGCCACGGTATCTACCATGATGCTGTCATAAGCCCAGCTCATCGGTAACGCTGTAGAGCGGTCCGTGAATAACAGAACTCTATAAGGGGAACCGGCTTGAGCGGTGAATATCCGGACAGTGTCGTCTGATGCGCCCTTGATCTTGTCGCCAACCGCAACATCGTACAATGTCACTGTTCCGGTGTAGACCCTGGTGGTATCCCACATGGCTGCCTGAACCGGAGCCATCATGGCAACTAACACCAAAGCCGTTACCAAGATGCCAAAAAACATTTTAAGGTTAATACGTTTCATATTAAAACCTCCATTTGTTGCTTTTATTTGCTATCTCTTTTGTATCATTTGATTTCCCCTCTCTTAAGAGCCTTGATAGCATAAGAGCCTTGATAGCAAATGTTCATATTTTCTACTCGATAAAACCTCCTTTACCAATATCGGTTAAAAGGACAGTGAATTAACAAAAAGTCGTTTGTTTGATTTCAATGACTTATGTGGAGGTTGGGGCGGGTAAACAAAAAAGAGACAGACTTTCCCACTCAGAAATTCTTTTATTTTCTGTAAGGAATGCCTTCTCTTATTTTGGAAGGATGTACTCGTAAAACGTTACCAATTACTTTGCTATAAGGGCTCTTTCGATTCTAATATAATACATTCATTTTCGCTTGTCAAGAGGAAAATTGCATATACTTGCAACTTTTTTATACTGGAGCTAATTGGTCTTATATAGCCCCTTCATCCTACCTGCCAATGGTTTTATTCCAGACAGTGGGGATTTATGAAAAAGCATCTTAGTATGCAGTCGTAGGGACAGCCCTTGCTTCGCACTGAGTGCGCTCAGCACGAAGTGTGGCTGTCCTTTTATTTGATTTATGACAGAGGGGGACCCCGCTAAGGCGGGATTTCGCAAGCTCAACAAGCTCTGACCCTCAGTAACACGTCCCTCGCAACAGGGATATAGCTCTTGTGTTTATCCCTTTTCGTAGGGACAGCCCTTGCTTCGCACTGAGTGCGCTCAGCACGAAGTGTGGCTGTCCTTTCATTTGATTTATGACAGAGGGACCCCGCCAAGGCGGGATTTCGCAAGCTCAACAAGCCCTGTCCCTACATAGCATATACCTTGAAATAGGAAACAACCCTTGTGTTTGTCTTCATTCGTAGGGACAGCCCAAGTGGCTGTCCTCTCAATAAGATCCTTCAACGGCTCAAGAGTGCTATTACGGTTTGGAGAATTTTCAACAAAATCAGTTGATGAAATTAAAAGCTCCCCATTTCATAAAAGGGGAATTTGAGACAACCCATTTTGTAGAAGCAGCTTAATCTCCTCTTTTCTAAAGAGGGGGGAGATTAAAGAGAAAGTTAAAATCCCCCTAAATCCCCCCTTAAAAAAGGGGGACATTAAGACAACCCATTTTATCGAAACAGTTAAATCCCTTCTTTTCTAAAGAGGGGTCGGGGGAGATTGAAATCCCCCTTTTTAGAAAGGGAAAGTTAAGGTGAGGGTTTTTCTCCCCTTTCCCCAAAAGAACAATAAAAAACAAGAGCCCCCCGTACGGGGGGCTCTTGAACTTTCGACTCTCTTTAGAGATTAGAGAGCTGAAGTTATTAGCGTTGTATCGGCTGGCCAGGGGCTGCCGGTGTAACCTGCGGAGGCGCACCTTTCTGGAACAAGAACTGGGAAAGGTACACTAGGTCCGCTACATCCACCACGCCATCGTGAGACGGATCACAGTCGCCCATACAGAGAGGATTCGGAGCCGGTCCGTTCTTCAATATATAGTTGACCAGAAATACCACGTCTCCAATGTCGATAAAGCAGTTGGGGATGAACACATCTCCTCTTCCAGACCAGAATTCGACCTCGGTCGATACCACCGGTTCATCCGGATCGTTGGAATTGATCACCACGAAGCAGCTGAGGGTTTCATCATCGCACTGGGTGAATATGCTTCCGTCAAAAGTAAGGACCAGTTCGGTGAAACCTCCGCCAGCTACCGTGCCTGAGTTCGGAGCAACGGTGAATGGACATCCCGTGCCACCGACCAAAATCAGGGCGTCATCATAGTAGTAATCACCCGATCCCTCCTGGTAGGAGTAACCGTCGCCGGTTAGAGCGCTGGCCCATAAGAACCAATCATCACCCATACCCGAAGACTGACTCTGGATCGCTACCCAACCGTAACCTGAAGGCAGGTTGCAGGGGGTACCCAGATCCACCGAGAAGAGAATCTCCTCGTAGATACCGGCAAAGTACAGGCCGGTATGAACTACGGTTGGCACCACGTTTGTGTAAGTGCAAACCACATCGGCTGGCGGCATGGTGGGATCATTGATCGGATCCGAGTAGAAGGTTATATTGAATACCAGGTTCTCGGGAGTTCCATTACTCCATCCATTGTTGTAAATCAGTCCCAATCCCCAGAACTGCACACCGGTGATCTCCTCGCTTATACCCCAGATATTCTCGTAAACCTTGTATCCTGCACCTGCATCACTGGTGGCAAAGCTCCAGTCCGGAGCATCCGGAGGCCTGGGCTGCTGATTAAATAACGTATCACCTTTGGTTGCCAGCGGGGTGCCCGGAGTACTCGGACTTCCCAGGGAAAGCCGTGCCGGGTTGCTTTGATCAACATCGGCGGCTGCCTTTCCGGCCAAGAGAGGACCGGAATGGGAGGTATTCTCCTGGTAAGGTCTTTGGGATATCCCGATCTGGAGAGGTGAATTACTACTAACATGAGCCTCGAAATTCAGAGGTCCAAGTCCGGTATTGCTCACCTTCAGAGGTTTTTCTATGGTGCATCCGGGTATGACCCCTACCGACATTGCAGAAGCCACATCGATATCCGGAGCATAAGCTACCTCGAGATGAACCGGAACCGGTACCGTGTCATCCAGCTGTTTGACAGAGTTGCTGGTTACCAGCAGGACGTCATCATAGGAGCCCACGCCCACCGAAGTGGCGTCGAAGTGGATATTGATATTATCGGTGCCGGCGGGGGGTATGGTGCCGAACCTGGGTGAAACGCCCAGCCAGGTGTTAGACAGATTGTAGTCAATCTCGTATTCCAGATTCTCGCTGCCTACATTCTTTATCAGCATGCTGGCATCTGTGGTTTGCCCGGGTTCCAAAGTCTGGTTGAAGCTGGTCGGAGACACCGAGATTTGCGGACCTAACCCGACGCATTCCACTATGCCCACGTATTCAACTCCACAGGGATAATTTCCCCAATCCGAAGGCCCAACCCACAGCCAGTATACTCCGGCGGGGACGTATTGGGACAGAACTGCGGTATCGCATTTAGCCGCAGTCGTGTAGTTCAGAATGCTGTAGTCGCTGCAGTTCTCTGATCCCGCATCGATGAGGAAAATCAACAGTGGGAATTCAGCCACCACTTTCCAGGTTAGCGTCCCCTCGCTTACCTGTACACGGTACCAGTCGGTATCTCGGTTGTAATTGGCATCATAAACTCCCGAGGTTCCGCAGACCCAGGTATTACAAGTAATGTCCTGCCATATATAGGGACTCGAATTGCAGCCGCCGTTGTAATTGTCAATGTACCCGTCGTAACAGGTGGGCTCGTTCTCCATCATAGCTCCGGGAGGACACACTACATCGCACGGTACACACTCCTCGGCGCTGACCGTGAACGAGAAGTCCATCGCTACACCCAGGTAAACCGGGAACCAGTAGCTCCCAGGCGGGAGATCGCTCCACCACACTTTCGGGTTGTAATAGCCATTGGCACAATTTTGCCATGCATATCCGGAAGAGATTATATAGCTGGGACAATCCGGAGGGCAGGAGTTATACAGAACGATGCCTACAGTATTAATGTTGTTATAGGTGTCGCAGAAATCGACAGTGATTTCGTTGCAATTGTAGGGAACATCAAACCTGTACCAGACCGCATTCCAAGCCAATATATCCGGGCAATCCACTGCCGCTCCGATGGTGGTTCCGGAGACGGTCTGCGGGAAGGTATTGATAATCGGCGCACCGGTGCACTCGTCATTGGGTGGCGGGAGCGAACAGCTTATGCTCAAGTCGCCGGAGCCTGTAGCAGAGCCATAACCGCCTACTTCGATCAAGTATTGCTGACCCATCACCACGGGGAAGGAGATCTCCGACTGCAGATAGCCACCGCAGGCGTCGTCGTTACAGGCAAGTATCGGTCCCCAGCAAGTGCAGCCTTCATAAGCCGCCAGTTTGGTATCATAGCTCGATCCACAAAGATCGACATGGGCATTGCCGTTGCACGTTGCGGTGTAGCAATACCAGATGTTGGCTGCGTATTGACAGCCTCCCGGACCATCGAATGTAGCTCCTTCGGTGCTGAATGCTAGGTCGGTCACATTACCGACAGGCGTGGCATTTGCACAGTTATCGTTAGCCGGAGCCTGAGTTTGCTCGTTACAGGCATCGAACGAGAAGTCCATAAACGGATTCATGCTGTAGTCCCATACTGCCACCGGGAAGTAATAAGTGCCGGCTGGTAGACCACTCCACCACATCTCTATGGCGGTATTACTGTTAGGACAAGATAACCATTGATAACCGGAAACAAGTATATAGTTGGGACAATCCGCGGGACAGGAGTTATAGAGAACAATTCCTATCTGCCCAATTGGAGTTACAGTGGGACAGAAATTGACTTTGAGCTTATTGATGGCATAAGGCAGGGTAAAGCTGTACCACACTGCATTCCAATCCAGAATTCCCGGGCAATCGATATTGGCGCCGACCGTTGTTCCGCTTACATTTACCACGGTGGGACAATCCGGCACAGTCACCGCTATGGCGCCTGTGCACTCATCGTTAGGCGGGCCGGGCAGACAGGGATTGGGCGGACCGCAATTGGTGCCCAAGCCTCTGAAAGTGTGATCTGGTAACCCAGCACATTCCGCGGGGGTCAGTATCTGACAGTCATAAGGCTCAAAGTTATTGCAACAGGCGCCCGTAGTGGCTGTAAAGCAGGTTAGCTTAGCCACATATTCCAAGGGGCAGGGATAGCTGTCAAATACCGATGGACCAACCCAGAGCCAGTAAACGCCAGGCTGCACGTCAAAGGTCAAGGTGGCGGTATCGCACGCGTTGGCGGTGAGGCTGCCCAGAATGGTGTAATCAGCACAATTCTCCGTTCCACCATTAATTACGAAGATCAACACTGGGAATTCAGCCACCGCTTTCCAGGTGAGGGTGGTCGGTGAGGTTATGACCACTCTGAACCAATCGGTATCCCGGTAGTTTAATCCGGTGTAAAGATAGGTTCCGGAGGTTCCGCAGATGGTGGTGTTGCAATTGATAGTCTGGAATACAAAGGGGCTGGAATTGCATCCGCCGTTATAGTTGTCGACATAATCGGTTCCGCAGTTTGGTTCACCCTCCGGGATCCCCTCTGGAGGACATACCACGTCGCAAGCTTGATACTGTTCGAGTAAGAAAACATAATCCCCGCAAGAACCACCATAACCATCGACCACGATGTAATAGGTGGAACCGCCAGTTAAAGGCAGATTCATGATGGCGGAAGTATAATCCGGATAGTAATCGTCATTACAGGCAACCAGATAAGCGTTGCTGCAAGTTCCCTGATAAACATAAACCTTGGTATCATAATATGATCCATATAGATCTATGTTCACCGTCACATTCGAGCCTGGCGTATAAGAGTAAACCACGTCCGGGGAAGTGCTGCCGCTGTAAGGACATACTTCATCGTAGTCATGGACGTTGTCACAGGTATATCCTACGTCGGTAAAAGGCAGGCTAGAGATGCTGGTTGCCGAGGCACAAGTTTCACCGCCTTCCAGTTTTTGTGCAACCGGGGGGGGCAAATGGTGCGGAGGTTGATAACCTGCTATCTTTGCCGGTTTTACTGCTGCAGTAGAAAGAGGATATGCTCCCAGCGATGCCGTAGGTAGGTTCAAACCCTTTTGTGGACCTGGCACACCGGGTTTAGTAATCGCCAATTCCGGTGTCCCCGTAGCCACTGCTCCCAAGGATGGGAAGCCTTTGGGTTGCTCAGCCCCGGTGGGGGAAAGATAAAAACCTCCCACCACCATCACGGCTATCACCAAGAGGATTAAAACCTTGGTCTTACATTTCATCTTAAATCCTCCTGAAAAAGTTAATAGTTATTCATTCACTTCATTTCCCCTTTATAGTACAAGAGCCTTGATTTAGTAAAAGCACACTTGTTCAAACTTTATACTCGATATTTCCTCCTTAAGTGCTATATCGGTTAAAGTTTATTGGTTTTAAAAAAACTATGGTTGATTTTAAATGGGTTAGGCGCAATCAGGAAGGGTAAACAAAAAAGAGACAGACGTTCCCTCTCAGAAATTCACTCGTTTCTGCCGGATCGCCTTCTCTTCAATGGAAGGGTCTACGTATGTTAGACTTTAACCAATCACTTTACTAAATAAGGGCTCACACTCGTTTTTAATATAAAGTGAAAACCACTTTCTGTCAAGCAAAAAAACGAAGTTTTCCAAAATATTTTAACATAAATGAACTCAAGAGACAACCTGCCCCTACACGGCAAGTAAGCAAATATCCCCATATATTTATAGCCGGGGAATTCCTTCCCCCTTTCTTTAGAATCTTTGACCGGTATCGTGGTTATCTCAGTGCAGAATATCCGGTTTTGGAAGTGAACAAAACGATCTCAATTTAGGTTCTGTCTGTCGTAGTTCAAATCGGAAAACCAGCTGGAACGATTTCTCTTGCCTCTTCACTTCGCAGATGCTAAATTACCCAAGCAAGTTCGATATTCCCGCAACCAAGTTCAGACTACGATAGATCTTTGGTTAACAAAAGGTTACTGAGTATATGGAAAAAGCCTATCTCAAATTCAGAGACGATCTGATCATCAGCCAGCAGGAATTCGAAAAGACCACCTATTATGTTATCAAGGATCCTATCACTCATAAATTCTTCCGGATAAAAGAGTTGGAGTATTTCATCACTCGGCAGCTGGATGGGAAAACTTCCCCGGAGGAAGTTGTTAAAAGCTTTCAGGAGCACTTTCATATCCAGCTTCCACTGGAAACGCTGGAAAAATTCGTCCAGAATCTAAAAAACTTTGGATTTCTGGAAGAAGAGATATCCGACAGTTCGACTTTGCTCACTGACCAGGAGCGAAGCCAAAGGGAAAGAGAGTTGGCCCGGCTGCAATACCAAAAGCAAACCTTTTGGGGAAAGCTTCTATATATAAAGCTGAAAGGGTTCGACCCGGATAGACTTTTAAACCGGCTGGTGAAATTCAGCGGGTTTATCTTCACTCCCGCCTTTATGCTTTTCTCCGCCATAATTATACTGCTAGCACTTTCCATCACCCTCGCCAACTGGAAAGAATTAGGCTACAGCTTCGGCGGAATATTCAAGGTTGCCACCATTCTCAAGGTGTGGGTGGCAATATTTTTCGTGGTAGTTTTACACGAGTTCGCTCATGCACTTACCTGCAAACATTTCGGTGGGGATGTGCACGAGACGGGCTTTCTGCTGCTTTATTTCCAACCCTGTTTCTACTGCAACGTAAGCGATGCTTATCTGTTCAAAGAGAAATCAAAAAAGCTGCGGGTCACCTTTGCCGGTGCCTACGGACAGGTACTGGTATGGGCCATCGCCACCCTGCTGTGGCGGGTCACCGCCCTGGATAGCGGGCTGAATAACTTCATTTTCGTGGTGGTGATTACCTCCGGGATAACCGTACTTTTCAACTTCAACCCATTAATAAAACTCGACGGCTACTACCTTCTTTCCGACTACCTGGAGATTCCCAATCTGAGAAAGAAAGCTTTTGGATACCTCTCCTATCGGTTGAAAAGTAAGCTTTTGAACCAGAAGGAAACAGCTAACAGGATTTCCGATCGGACCAAAAGGATTTACCTCTGGTACGGAGTCTCCTCCCTTCTCTATTCGGCTCTGCTGATTTTTTGGGTTTTCGTCCAAGCAACCAGATTTTTGGTATTGTGGTTGGGAGGGCTCGGATTTGTCTTGTCTTTGGTTTTGATTTTTCTTATCTTAAAACAGCCGCTGAAAGCAGCAGCCAGAGGGATAGCTCAATTCCTTTCTGTAAAAAAGGAAGAACTGATGGTCAGAAAAAAGAAGGCTTTAATCTATGCCGGAATTATCGGGGCAATTTTGCTGATACTGTTTCTGGTAAGGTGGGAGCTTAAGATCGGCGGTCCCTGCGAGATCAAAGCTTTGGAATCCTTCACCCTGCGTACGTTATCGGACGGGACGGTCTTAACCGAGCTGTTTCGGGGGGGAGCCGAGGAGAAGAAATCGGTGAATTATCTTAAGCTCTTTACCACCGATTTCACCACCCTTAATCTGGTGACCAAGGTGAAGGAAGGACAGAAGGTGGATAGCGGTCAAAACGTGGCGGAGCTGACCTCCCCCTCCTATTATTCTAATCTACTTCAAGTAAAAGAGAACCTGAGGAGGGCAAAAGACAATTACGTTCTGCTCCAGAAAGGCGCCCGGAAGGAGTCCATCCAGCAGGCCAAGGATAAGGTAGCACAGATTCAAAGCGAGCTTTCGCTAAAGGAAAAGGAATTGAACAGATACAAAGAACTTATAGACAAGAAACTTATCAGCAAACAGGAATGGGAGAAAGTTCAGACGGAATATTCGATTCTATCCAATCAGCTGAAAATCGCTCAGAACGATCTGAAGATCATGAAAAACGGCTCCCGACCGGAGGAGCTCTCCATGGCCGATACGGAGATAAAAAGATGGCAGGAGCGGTTGGAATTTCTGGAAAGCCAGGTCTCCGATTCCCAGATAAAGAGCCTGATATCCGGAACGGTTACCTCCATCAGCTATGACAACAATATTCTGAGCATTTCCAATATCGATACCATCCGGGTGATGATCCAGGTTTCCGAGAAGGATTTGGACGTGTTGCAGCTGGGACAGAGGGTCAAGCTCAAGGTGCAAAGTTACCCTTTTCTCTCCTTCTGGGGTAAAGTGACCAAGATCTCCCAGATGGCGGACGTCAGCGGACCGAAGAAGATCTTCCCGGTAACCTGTAAGATCGAGAATCCGGAGCATCTCTTGAAACCCGGCATGTCCGGGTATGCCAAGGTCTTCTGTGGCAAACGCAGCTTGTTTACCCTGCTGACCCGGAGGATCGTTCGCTATTTCAGAGTGGAGGTCTGGTCGTGGTGGTAAATTCGGTCCACAGTCAACGGTCGACAGTCCACAGTTTAAAACACCAAAGCCCATAGAAGAGAATTTGCGTAAACATGATACTCATTTGAGGGAGCGATTTAACTGAACCTTAAAAAATAAGTATCTTGTGATCCATTTGGTCGTTTAAGGACGATAGTTAAAGTCGAATCGATGGATAACCAAATTGGAAGATTAAGACTCGAAATACTTACCAAGCCACATCAAGAATAGAATGGTGAAAAGACTTTTCATACCGACATATGGGCCTTCGGACTGGAGAAGATTATTGGCTGATCCGGAGAAACACTGGAAGGCTGGGAGGTCTGCGCTTGAATTGGCAGTTTGCTGGGAATCAGCGCGAGAGACCGAACGCGGTATTCCTCCAGAAGTAGCGAGGGTATTCGACGCTTATGAACATACCCAAGGTGCCAAACTCCTTATCGGGATCCCGGAACACCGGGTTGCTTTCGAAGGCGGCGGCCATGACTCTCAGAGCGATTTGTGGGGACTTCTCAATGTGAAAGGCGAGCAAATATCCATGACGATTGAGGCAAAGGCTGGGGAGAAATTGGACCTAATAGTGAAAGACTGGTTACTTGCGAATAAAGAGAGGAGTCACAAATCTGATCGTCTTACGGACCTTTGCATATGGTTAGCTGTTGATCGATCAGATATAGATTCCATCAGGTATCAGTTGTTACATCGGGCAGCTTCGGCGCTCAAAGAAGCCAAACGTTTTGGTGCAGCAAAGGCTCTTTTTCTTATACAGTCATTTGCCCGCGAGCGTGATTCCGACAGTTTGGATGACTTTAAAAAGTTCGGTAAAGTTATGCACGCCGATGTGTCCGAGAACAAAATAGCATTCTGTGAACGTCAAAAAGACGTGCCATTAATGTTGGGTTGGATTACTTCAGAAGCCGCAGACCATGGAAGACTTTTGGATGCGGTCTAGCTATGTAGTAAGCAGATATTCCGAACCTCCGATGGCAAAAGTTTAAAGCTACTGCTGTTACGCTATACCAATGTAGGCATTTGAATTATCATAGCGAACATCGAATTTCGAACATCGAGCATCGATACGAGCATCGCCGCCGCCATGCACCATTCGGTGCATGGCACCGATAAACGAGCTTCGAAATACTATTTTCCTCTCCTAAGGAGGCATCATGCTGGGAGAAAACGAAATAAAAGTGGTGAACGAGGTTTTCAAGGGATTGAAGAATCCGATTAAGCTGATCAATTTCACCCAGGAATTGGAATGCCAGTTTTGCCGGGAAACCAGAGAGATTTTGACCGAGCTGGTCGGTCTTTCGGACAAACTCTCCCTGGAGGTTTACAACTTCCAGCTGGATAAACAGAAAGTGGAACAATACCAGATCGACAAGATCCCCGCCACGGTGATCGAAGGGGAGAAAGATTATGGGATTAGATTTTACGGCGGACCTTTCGGATACGAGTTTGCCACCCTGCTGATGGATGTAGTGGAAGTCTCCAAAGGCGAAACCGACCTTAAGCCGGAGACCAAAGCGGCTTTGAAAAAGATCGACCATAAGGTTCACCTGCAGGTTTTCGCCACCCCCACCTGACCCTACTGTCCCCGGGCAGTTAGCCTGGCACACAAATTCGCCATGGAAAGCGAATTTATCACCGCCGACATGATCGAGGCGGCGGAGTTTCCCCATCTGGTGAACAAGTACGGGGTATTCGGCGTTCCCAGAACCATCATCAACGAAACCGCATCCGTCGAGGGGTCGGTTCCGGAGGAAAAAATTCTTTCGGAAATTATGAAAGCCCTTCAAAAAACCGTATAATAATAATTATTTTGAGTCTTTTATTTACAGGAAAAGAGTTATCTATTGAACCACTAAAGCTAAGGAGTCTTTAATGAAATCCCTGCGAATCGTCTTCCTCTCGGTCCTGTTGCTTTTTCTGGTAAACATGGTTTGGGGACAGAAATCTAAAAAGCCCAAGCTGCCCCCCAGCGCCATCAAGACCAGTGCCAAGATCTCCATGAAGAGCGAGTACTCGATGTATGACAGTGCGGTGTCGATATTGGAGGAGGGGGTGCAATACTATACCGATGACCCGGAGATGCATTATCTTTTGGGGAAGGCTTATTCCTATAAGAATAACTTCAGAGGTATGGGAGAACAGTTCGCCATTGCCGAGAGTTTAAAAAGTGATGCCAAGTGGATGGAGGATATTAAGTCATTGAGAACTGACAAATGGATCATGGTATACAATCCGGGAGTAGACGCTTATAAGAAGGAAAACTATGATACGGCTTTAGTGAAGTTTATCACCTGCACCATAATCGATCGCTACAATTATAAAGGCTTTTTACTAACCGGATATACGTATACTGCAATGAAAAAATCTGATGAAGCGCTTTCATACATGGAAAGGGCAACTGCGTTAGCTCCGGATAATCCGGAAGCGATGAAAGGTTATGCGAATGTTCTATTTGATTCTGGAAAACAAAAAGAGGCTTTAGAGATTTACAATAAAGTGTTGGAAAAGGATCCAAAGGATGCAAATGTTTTAATGAACTTAATAAACATCTATAAATACAACAAAGACTTTGATCAGATTCTGGTTTATTCCAAGAAACTGATTGAGATTGATCCCGCCTTCAAGAACGGATACTTCAATGTGGGAGATATCTATCTCCATCAAAAGTACGCCACAACCATTAGGGTTTTAGATTCTTTAAAGGATGACTCAGGGGAATATCCTAAAGACGAAAAGACAGCTGCAAGAATCAAGGATTTAACCCAATCACAAGCTGATTATCTGGTTGAAGCTCAAAAAGCATTTGAAAGCGTGGTGGCTCTTGATTCGATAGATTTAGAGGCGCAGGTATATCTTGCAGAAATATACGGGGAACAAAACGAATTCGATAAAGCCGTGAATATTTTGGATGCCTTAGTTATCAAAGACACCACCAACTGCATAGCCTGGCAAGATATTGCCGTCTATTGCACAAAAAAGGGAATGACTCTAAAAGGAGAAGAAGCATCGAAAATTGGTGAAAAAGCTATGAAAGCCTGGAAGAAGGCAGAGGATTGTATGAACAAACCCAAGTAAACTATCCATCTCACATTATAGATTCCTGATCTATGCAAAGTGGGTGAGGTTTTGGCCTCACCCATTTTTTTGCGACTGAAATATTACTATCAGGAGAATTTGGGGCGGGATTAATTCCCGCCCCTATGAATAATAATAATTTATTGTTCATAGGGCACAGGACTGCTGACCTGAGTACTGACCAGCGAACCGGACTTGGGGGGCTTGGGGGGCTTGGGGATGACCTTTTTTCATTTTTCAATGTCCGGGAACTCACCCCTGTGTCCCCTCTTTCACGCCTTTGGTGGGATTTTCAACTTTGTAAGAGAGGGGATTTTTATAGTGGCAGATCGATAATCACGAGGATTTCACTTAGCGGAAGCCCCATCCTTCGACAAGTTCAGGGCAGTGAGTGGTTCGACTTCCTTCGGCTTTGCCTCAGGACAAGTCTCTCACCACCCTGAGGAATTCGAAGGGCAAAGTCGAACTGCCACAGGCGGGAGAGCCCTTTCCTTCGACACTGAATCTCAGGACGAAGAGCAGGATGAACCCCGCCTACGAACATATCTATTCCACACACCAAAGAGCTTATCAAGCCCTTGCTGCATTTGTCGTGTATCTTCTTGCAGAGAGTGTGAATCAGCTTGCAGATAGGTTCTGATTCGTAGAGCCAGAGAAATACCTATTTTCTTCAAAGCACAAAAGGAGGCTTCTCACTCACAGTTCATCGAACTTGTATACTCTTGTAATACAGCGACTTCCAAGCTTGAATATCAACCAAGCCAATTTCACCCAATGCCATGCCCAGATTACTTATCAGGCTTTAAACCATACCCGCCCACGGCATAGGTTTTGCTTTTTATCAAATTAGAAAAAATAAAGGAGGTTAGTTTATCGACTAATTGATAAGGAGGATGAAATGCAGTGCTTCTTCTACGGTACTACCAGAGAGGAAAACAGCAGGGATAATCATAATGGAGTGGTTTCATTCTCGATCCCCGATCTGGGGATAATCTTCCGGGCGCAGTTTACCGGCACCCCGGTCGAATGCGAATATGCCAGTCTTCTGGCGCTTTTGGAGTTCATCGAGATCAACCCGCACCTGTTTCAAAACAGAACGGTTGAGATCTACGGAGATAGTTTTGAAGTGGTCAATCAGGTCAATTTGCAAATGGTTTGTCACAAGGATTTAGAGGCGTATCGCAACATGGCTTTGGGTTATAAGAAAAAAATACCTTACAGTTTGAACTGGATTCCGGAAAAAGAAAACCCGGCTCAGAGCGAGCTGAGTATAAGATAGCATATCCTCCTTCATCCCCTACAGGGTTACCCCTCCGGGTGAACCCTTCTGCCAAAGAGAGCCTCCGCCATCCCCAGGAGGCTCTTTTCTATTGACAATAATATCCTGATTGGGTAATTTGATTTTTGTCCGATTTGATTCCATATCGGACAAAGGCAACGTGTTTTCAAGGGAAGAATCCGACGTTTAAAGTTTAGTAAATCGAACGGAACAAGACTGCGGTTGAGGTTGCGGTTACGTAATGTTTTTCGTTAATCGTAATAGGATGTATCGTAGATTATTTCTTGACGATAAACGAAAGACCAAACCGATGCCTAAACGACTCGTAGTGAGCGTAGCGAATCTAAACCTAAACAGGCATTCGAAAACAATCCACGTCCAAAAGACCGGAAAGTCATTTATGCCAGGCAAGAAATCCGATAAACCGAGTTCCGAGAAGGAGATCACTTATTTCGAGCTGTTGAGGAAACTCAACACCGGCTCGAAGGATCCCGCAGAGAGGGTGGATTTGGTCTATCACTTCACCGGCGAGGAGGATTTCCTGAAAGAGGAGGCTTGGAGGAAGATCGCCTCCCTTCTGGTGCCGGACGAACTCAAAAGCTTCAATCTCGATTTGATGTATGGAAATGAAACCAGCGCGGATCAACTGGCAAATATAGTCTTTCTGTCACCGGTCAATGCCAAGAAACGGTTGGTGGTCCTGTTCGATCTGAACAAATTATCCGAGTTCTCCAAGGATATGCTATTGAAATTTTTGCCCAAACTTCCCGACTCGGTATGCCTTATTCTTCTTTCACCCGAGATTCCCTCTAAATCGAAATTCTATACCGCCCTGGAAAAGCTTGCCACAACGGTTAAATTTCCCAGATTATGGGATAACCAGATACCGGTATGGATCACCAATCGGGTAAAGGAAAAGGGCAAAAAGATCGAGGGGAATGCGTCCCGGATTTTGCACGATCTGGTGGGAAACGAGCTGGGCGATCTGTCCATGGCGATAGACAAACTCATAACTTACATCGGAGATAATGAGACCATCACCGCAAAAGACGTGGAAGCAGCAGTGGATATGTCCAAGACCAACACCGTTTTCAACCTGATGGATTCCATCGGGGAAAAGAACTGCAAAACGTCTTTGGAGATTCTGGAAAATATGATCTTGGATGGGGAAAAACCCGGAGGGATAATCTATTGGTTGGCTATACATTTTGAAAGACTAATCCAAACCAAGGAATTCCTCTCCACTTCATCGGGACCTTTGACCTCTTTTTTGAGAGTCAAACCGTTTCTGGCGAACAAATATCAAAATCAAGCGCCGAATTTCACTATGGAAGAACTGGAAAACGGACTTATGTTTCTGTATCAAACCGACGTCGATTTGAAGTCGAATCACATGCCGGACAAGATGATAATGGAATTGTTGGTTTATAACCTGTGCCATCTATGAAACTTCTCCCCTTTTGTTCACCTCTCCACTTCAGAGAGAGGTGGATTAAGGGGGTAAGGTAAAAAACTCTGGAATAATCTTCAGATTAATTTGTATCCTAAAAGGCGGAAGGTAGATGAAGGAAAGTGAGGGGCAGAAGCAGTATAGCGAGAACGATGACCACCTGATCCAAAAAGTTCAGGAGGGTGACAATTACGCCTTTGATCTTTTGGTGAAGCGGTATCAGCGGAAAATTTACTTTTTAGCATATCGCATGGTCAAAAATCACGATAACGCCGACGACATTGCCCAGGATACCTTTATCAATGCCTACTCTGCCATTGGGTCGTTCAAAGCGGGATACAGCTTTTACACCTGGCTATACCGGATCTGCATGAATCTGAGTATAAATTTTCTCAAAAGGCAGAAGTTCATGATCCCGGAGAGCCAGTTCGAGGAGGATGCCAGCCCGTTGGAGAAGGAGGCGACCAGGATGGACCCGGCAGATCATCTGGCTTCCAAGGAGCTGGAGATGAAAATAGACCGGGCGTTGAATTCGCTTCCGCCTAAATTCAAAGCCGTTTTGATATTGCGTATCTATGAAGACCTAAGCTACGAGGAGATCGCACAAACGCTGAATATCTCCACCGGAACGGTGATGTCCCGGCTTTTCCGGGCGCGTGAAAGAATGCAGGAAATGTTGAAAGAATACAAAGACTCGATGTGAGGTGGAATAAAATTGAGTTGTAAAAAGTACGGACAGTGGGTTCATCTCTTTTGGGATAAGAGATTAAACCAGAACCAGGAAGAGGAATTAAAAAGGCATCTGGCTGAATGCAAAACCTGCCAGGAGAAATTGTCTTTTTTGGAGTCAATGGAGGAAAGGGCAAAGGGAATCCGGGCAAAAGAGCCTCCGGAAGAGTATTGGGATACTTTCTCCAGCCGGGTGAGGAAAAAGATCGCTTCATCTAAAGAGAAATCGACTGCCTTCGGATGGAAGAAAGCTATTGCAAATGTCTTCGTACTCTCCCCTTGGAAAATTAGGATAGCCACCGGTTTGGTGTCGATAGTGTTGGTCTTCATCATCGGGAAATTGTATGTGGATTACCGGGGGAAAACCATAATCCCCAAAGAACCGGTAGCTCCTGCAGTTAAAGAAGCCCCTCTTCGTATTGCCGAAACGGAGAAAAAGGAAATTCCATCTAAGGAAGAGACCAAAGATAAAACCTCACCTTCCATAGAACAGCCGAAGAAGACGCTCCCCCTGGTCAGTTCCGATCAGGAAAAAGGGAAAGTGACCTCTCCGGTGGTCGAAGGCGCAGAAAAGCAAACCGGATTGAAGGAACAGAAGATTAGCCTGACTGATAAGGCAGCGGAGGAAAAGTCTATCTCTATACCCGTTCCAGTTGCTGAGGAAAAACCGGGAGCTCCAATCGTTGAACTAAAAGCCGGAGAGACTCCAACCCAGATTACCGAACAGCCGGAAGCCGCGCCGGCTGCCGGTGCAGGAAAGGTGATAGATACAGCGAAAACAAAAGAAGTAAGAATCTTAAATAGAGAAGAAAAAACTATAAAATTTGCAGAAATCTCCGCAAAAGATCAGGAAGAGAAACCGATGAAGTCGTTTATAAAGCTACCTTCCGTTGATAAAGCACCCTCCTTTTACTCATTAACCATTCATGACAAAGGGATCGATGAAGCAATGGTTCCCCAAATAAAGGAAACTGACACCTTGATACAAGCAGACGAGCTAAGAAGCATCATCCAAACTTGGAAAGATCATTTCAGGGATAATCCGGCTGACTCCATCAACGAGCAAGGTTACCTGCAGGTGGCAACCGCCTACTTTCTCTTAAATCGGCTCTCCCCGGACTCAACCGTCATTAACGAAGGATCATATCTTATAGAAGAATATATGAACCGGACCAAAGACCCGGCAATTAAAGATCAGTTAAGTGATAAGCTGGAAAAAATAAAAGCGCTCGGCAAAAAGTAAACTACCCCCGATTAAAAGTCTGGAGTTTGGAATCCCCCTAAGGGAGATTTAAATCCCCCTAAATCCCCCTTTATTAAAGGGGGAACTTATGAGACAGTCCATTTTAACGAAGCAGTTAATTCCCCTATTTTCTCTTGTAGTGAGCGTGGCGAATCTAAAAGAGGGGACAGGGGAGATTAGAATCCCCCTAAATCCCCCTTTGATAAAGGGGGAACTTATGAGGCATACCATTTCTCGAATGGAATAATAAAGATTTAACGGAATATTTCTTTTCCTGACCTGTATAAAAAATAGAAACGATAATCGAGACTGAGAATTGTGTTTTCTAATTTTTAGCCGAAAGGAGCAGGTCATGAAGAGAATCTTCTGGTTAAGTCTGGCACTGGTTCTTTTCTTCAGCCCGTTGGCGTTTGCTGACGGCATGATCATCCCCATGCCCCCGCGTCCGGGGGACCCCTTTCCCCCCAATCTATCCATCAAATATCACCATGTGGACATCAAGATCGACGACCAGGTGGCGCAGACCTCGGTGGATCAGGTCTTCATCAACAACTTTTATCGGGATCTGGAAGGGACATACATATTTCCTATTCCCGAGGACGCCTCCATCTCAAAATTTTCCATGTATATCGGGAATGAAGAGATCAAGGGGAAGATACTGGACAAAGATGAAGCCCGGCAAACCTACGAGGAGATCGTCCGCCGCAAAAGGGACCCGGCTCTTTTGGAATATTTCAAGGACGGGATGTTCAAAGCCTCGGTCTATCCCATCCCGGCTAACGGAGAGACCAGAATCAAGTTATATTATTCCGAGGTGCTTAAAGCCAGCGGTGGAATATGCGGTTACCGCTACACCCTGAACACCGAGAAGTTCTCCAAAGACCCTCTGCAGAGTGTGAAGCTCACCGTGGAGATCAATTCCAGCCAGCCCATAAAAAGCATCTACTCCCCCTCGCATGATATCCGCATCGAGCGGGATAACGATCATCATGCCACCATCACCTACGTGGAGGAGAACACCCGTCCGGACAAGGATTTCCTGCTTTACTACACTTTTACCGCAGAAGATATCGGCTTTAATCTCCTCCCCTTCGAGGATGAAGATCACCAGGGTTATTTCATGGCTTTGATCTCTCCCCAGGTGGAAGTTCCCGCGGACCGGACCTTGAGCAAGAATCTGATCTTCATACTGGATACCTCCGGTAGCATGGCGGGTGAGAAGATCAAACAGGTAAAGGAAGCTTTGAAATTTTGCGTGAACAGTTTAAACAGCGGGGACCGGTTCAACATCATCGACTTTGACGATCAGATCAAAAGCTTCAAAACCAGCCTGGTGCGGGCAAGCGGGGAAAATGTACGTGAAGCTCTATCTTTTGTGGATAAGTGTGAAGCCGAGGGGGGGACCAACATCAACGACGCCCTGCTCACCGGTTTAAGGCAGGTGGAGGGACGGGAGGCGTCTTCCCAGATCATCTTTTTGACCGACGGCTTGCCGACCGTGGGTGAGACGGATATAACCAACATCATTAATAACGTGGAAAAAGCCAATACCACCAAGACCCGGCTTTTTGTCTTCGGGGCGGGTTATGACGTCAATACCCGGCTTTTGGACCGACTGGCTGAAGACAATCACGGCACCTCGGATTACGTCCGGCCCTCCGAGGATATCGAGGTCAAGGTGGGAAACCTTTACAGTAAAATCTCCCATCCCATACTGACCAATGTCAGACTCGACTTTGGTTCTGTAGAAGTCTTTGACACTTATCCTCAGGAGCTTCCCGACATTTTTAAGGGATCGCAGATTGTGGTGGTGGGCAAGTACAAGAACGGCGGTTCCACCCAGGTGCGGCTGATCGGCTCCACCGGGGGGATACCACAGGCATCCGCCTATCGTGCAAATTTCACCTCCGACGGCAGATACGATTTCATCCCGCGGCTCTGGGCCACCCGGCGGATCGGATATTTAATAGACCAAATCCGGCTGCATGGTGATAACAAAGAATTGGTGGACGAAGTGGTGAGGTTGTCAAAGAGATACGGCATCATTACCGAATATACTTCGTTTTTGGTGGATGCGGATTACAGATTGGCGGTTCGTGACTTGGCTCCCAGATTGAAAAAGGATTTGAGCATAATGTCGCAGGAGGAGGTGGGGGCGGGGGCGGTGAACCGATCCAAAGCTTTGAAGGCTTATTCCAGTGCACAGGTAGCTCCCCAGGGATATATGGATTCCGAGGGGAAAGAACAGAAGATAACCGGTGTGGTGCAGACCGGCAACCGGGCTTTCTTCAACAAAAGCGGGTTGTGGGTGGATACGGAATATGAAGGGAAGAGCGAGCCGATCAAGATGCAAAGGTTCAGTGATGCTTACTTCAAACTGTTGGCTCAAGCGCCACAGGTTGGAAAATATTATGCTCTGGGAGACGAGGTCATCTTCCTTTTGAACGGCAGAGCCATTCAGATAGCAGATGAGGGGAAAACCGATTTTACCCAAGCGGAGTTGAACACGATTATTTCCCGATAGACGCGTAGCGGAACCTTTACGGTTCCGCGCTGGAAAAATGGTAATACTATACATCACATAGCAGAGGCATAAAGCCTCTGCTACGCGATTTTAAAATAGGAGTATCGAAAAGGTCTAAAGGTCATGTTCGACCTACATTAAAAAACGGATGGACTTAAACATCCATCCGTTTCTTTTTTAAAACCGGCTTGATAAATCAAACCACTACAGAAAAGCCGTTTGATGAATCAAACCGCTACAAAATTAAATCCGTCTCATCCATCCATTCAATCCGCTGATCGTCTTTTGCGACGGACGACGGACCATGGTCGATGGACGTTATTTAACCAGCACCATCTTCTTCATGTTCGAGAAATCCCCCGCCTGCAAGCGATAGAAGTAGATACCGCTGGATACGGTTTTACCGTTTTCGTCCCGTCCATTCCAATCCGCAGTATAGAGACCCGGCTTCATATCCCCATCCAACAAAGTCGCCACCTTCTGTCCCACGATGTTGAATATCTCGATCTTCACGTGGCTGGATTTGGGGATGGTGAACTGGAAATTGGTGACCGGGTTGAAGGGATTGGGGTAATTTTGGGAAAGTGAAAATTCCGAAGGTCTGCTTTGTTCGGAACCATCAACTTCTCTAACGTCGCTTGAACCAAAACTGAAGCAAACCCGATAAGAAGAGTCTCCAGTTCCCGGCCTGGGCTTCTTCGTGACCCCTTTCAGGCACACACCTGAAGATTCTCCAGACACCACCCAAGACAAATTACTGGAGGGGGGCCACCAGCAGGTATCTATGCAGATGTGCATGGAATCCTCAAGCTTAAAGGTGAGGGTAGCCAAAAGAACTCTGCTCCCCTCCCACCATCTCTGATCATCCCCTCCGGTAGCAAGAAAACTCAACCAGATATGAGGAGGAACAAAGGCAGAATCATATTTGTGGTCTGGCGGAACTCCAACATCCCAAAACACCCAGGAGCTATCATTTGCCATTAGTGCCAGTCTGGTGTCCCACTCCCCACCCTGTTCCTGTTCGTAGAGCCACATCATACGGTTTGTATCCCCGTCCAGATGGCGAAACATGCTTCGGGGATTAGAGAAACTGGATGCAACGTTCCAATAGGCACTCACGCTGCAGTATTTAGCTGGATTGGTGTGAGTGTAGCGCAGCGGAATGGCAAAGACAGCTATGGAATCACAATCATCTGCCAGATCAGTCGTTACATAGATGGGGACCCGGACGAAATACGGACCTGCGTCCGGAGTATATTGTTCCAAATCGCTCTGCCACGGTTCGATATACATGGTATCGCAGTTTCCCCGGTCATTGGCATCCTGGGGGCAAGCGCTCCATGCGGTTTCCCCGGTGACACATACCAGTAAGATTAACAAGATCAGCCAGCCTTTCTTCATGAGAACCACTCCCTTTGCTTGAAGAGATCTTATTTCTTTCTCTCCTTAATTAATCATTGTGGATAATATCTTAAGACGGATAATCACCTTTTCTGTTGTCTTATCGGACAAAGGTCACTTTTTAATTACGAAAATAAACAACAAAAAGGCAGTTCCTTTCGAATTAGAACTGCCTTTATGCTTCAAATCTTTGTACAAGCTATCCGATCAATCTGCCGTCCGTTTTAATTGTGGACTGTGGACTTATTTAACCAGCACCATCTTCTTCATGTCCGAGAAGTCGCCCGCCTGCATGCGATAGAAATAGATGCCACTGGATACGGATTTGCCGTTTACATCTCTGCCGTTCCAATCCGCCGCATAAATTCCCGGCTTCATGTCCCCATCCACCAAAGTTGACACCTTCTGCCCCACGATATTGAATATCTCGATCTTCACGTGGCTGGATTTGGGGATGGTGAACTGGAAATTGGTAGTCGGATTGAAGGGATTGGGATAGTTCTGGGAGAGTGAAAAGTCGGATGGCTTGATATTGTCCCCCTCGATTTCCCTCACGTCGCTAGTGTCTCTAGAGGGGAAGCATACCTTATAAGAAAGGGGATCATGGGTTGTTCCCATTCTGGGGAAGTAAGCTTTAGCATCAAACCGCTCAAAATCCAAACGACTACTTGGGGGCCAAAGACAGGTATCAATACAGAAATGCATAGTATCCTGCAATACAAAGGTCATGGTGAATAACAAAGTATGTTCACCTGTGCCAAATCTCATATCCTCGGTACCGGTGGGAATCATGGCCAGCCAGAAATGAGAAACACCATCCGTTTCCAAACTGATGAAGTTCCACTCCTGACCTTCTTCTCTATCAAATAAATCCATCATCCAGTTATGGGTGGTGTCAGTTCCGATAACCAGGTGACGGAAAATGCTTCGGGGAAGGAAGGAAGGGGTCCACAAAATCTTATTCCAGTATGCGCTGATACTGCAATACTTGGTCGGATTGGTTTGGGTGTAGCAAAAAGGAAGAACAAAAGTGGCTATTGAATCAAGAGAAGGCTCGGTTACGTCATGAGTAACGTAAAGCGGAATCTTGATGGTGTAAGGTCCCGGATGCTGAAACACCGTATCCATTATGCCCGCCGGCCAGGGTTCTATGTACATGCTATCACAGATCCCTGTATCTACAGTATCTGCCGGACAGACTCCCCATGCCGATGTGCCACATGCCAGGATCAACAAAACCATTAAAATCAGAAAGTCCCTTTTCATCTTGTGACTCCTTTTATTTGAATCGTTTTCTCCCCTGAAAAATCATTCACTTTCCTTTACCAAATGAGATACGCTTTTCAACCTACCTTGGAGCAGAAAAAAGCGAGTATAGATATAGATTTTAAATCCTTAGATATTAGTAAACCTCTCGACCACCTCCTCGAGAAAGATATTTATAGCTTCCCTTTTCCTCCTCAATGTTATATAAGACATTGGATTAAACTTGTCAACAAAAAAATTGAATAAAAAGCTGATTTTTTAGACTCGATTGTATTTGGCTCGGTTTTTTAAAAAAAGGATTGCATAACCTTGTCGTGGCAGAGCGAAGATACCGACTTTGCACTGATGCGGTTTACGTAAAATCTATATGATTAGGATTCAAAACCTTTGTATTTTAAGAAAATCGCAAAAGAGAGTTTTACACTCCGAAAAACCACATTTTCACACGCCGGTGAAGGTTGGGTTGCGCGATTTAAGGAACACAAGACTACACCGCCAAGCCGTGAAGGCATGTCTACGCGATGGGGTAAAAGTAGGGTACCCAATCATATCATGAAGAGAATGTTGGAAAACCATATTCGCAGGGCTGAATGCCCTGCCCTATGAGATTCAATTCATTACAAAAAAGCTATGGGGCAGCTTTTACAAGCTACCCCATAACCTATACTTCCCTCAAAAAATCGAGGAATTTCTTGCCTAACACTCTAACCGATTACCAGATGCCTGGACATTTAAGCGTTGATACGGATGCACCTTTGAATAAGTAGTTGAGCAGGAGAACGGCATCACTCACTGTAATAGTATTGTCCAAGGCGTTATAGCTAACATCTGCACGCGATATAGGTTGGGCAAGGGTTGAAGGAAGTGCACCTTTGAACAGGTAGTTGAGTATAAGCACCACGTCACTCACTGTGATACTACCATCGTTGTTGGTGTCTCCACATAAAATCAAGGGTTTTGCAGCTACCCAAGCTCTGGCAGCAGCCACTCGAGTTGCCAGCCCAACAGGGCCAATTGCGGGAGACGAGCTTACGGCTTCGATCACGGTGAAGGAGGCTTTAAGGCTGGCATTGCTGCCGGCAGTGATCTTCCTGGCGGTTAAAATCTGGCTGCGATCCACTATGGAATCGGGCTGTTGAATCGCTCCCAGGGTGTTACCTGCCGCTAAGCGGTAGAAGTCTCCGTGCTTCCATCCCCAAGGAGACTGCGGATAGAGGTAAACGTCGTTGCGCAGGTTGTAGGTTCCCCAAGGTACTGAGCTCTCCCCAGGTTGAAGACCCACAGCCAGGGCAAGTCCTGCATAGTAATCGTTGTAGGAGGGATGCGCTCCGGTCCAGTCCCAACCTCTCTGCCAGGCGATGTTGTTGGTGGCATCGTATCCGGCACGGTTACGGCCGTTCTGGCTGCCTAAGGAATCCCAGGGGCAATCGATGTCCATCATCATGCCGATGTAGGTGTCCTCATAGCCGGTGAAAGTCGGCTGAGTGGGCCACCAGCCCGGAGGAGCATGCCGCTCGGCGGTTACGAACTTGATCACCGTGTGCTTCAGATCATCGGAAGCGGTGGACTTGAAGAAGACGTTCTCGTGGAGCATATCGAACCACCACCACTTGGTGTTTATCGGCGGATTCAGTTTATGGATGGAAACGTTCCAGCTGTACTCCAGCCAGAAATCGGTGTACGAATTCAACTTCAGGTCCACCTGAGCCAGAGCATGCTGGTCGTTTTCGCCCATGTATCTGCCTACCAGGGTGTCGCCTGAGATCTTGGTGGCGATGAACACTCCGCCCTGGAAGAACACCTCGTGGGTGGTATCCGCTGCGAACGAAGTATCATGGATCCACTCCTGACCGTTGGCATTGATGTAGAAATTAAATACCCCGTTCTTCAGGGTGTCGTTGGTCAACGGATCTGTGGGGCACTCAAAGTAATTGTTCGACACCACTGCCTGAACCGGGAAGGGTGAGGTGGTGTGCGCAGGATCGTTGCTGCTGATGACGACGTTCCCGTTGATAAAGCTATTGTTGCAGGCGCCCGATCCCGAGACGATTGCGGTCAAGGTGGCCGAGTCTCTGGGTGCCAAAGAGGTAGGGGCAACGGTTGCGGAAATGCAGGAGTTGTCGCTGGTCACGCTGAATACCAAATTGGCGTTGCCGATGCTGTAAACCTTGTAGGTTAGGGTCTTGCTGCCGTTCGGGGTGACCTTCATCGGGGGTCCATACCAGGCAATTGGTGATACTATCTTAACGGAGATTCCGGGGACGGCAGTCAAAGGCCACTCGGAAAGACGCAGGTACATCATCGGGTTGGACATCCATTGGCTGGCATCCTGAATCGCGCCACCGGCGTCCTGGTCGCAGACGTACTCCATGTGCAGATCGCCGTTCCACATGTTCTGCGCCAGGGAGGACCAGTGCTCGCTCAAACAGTTGCCGTAGGAGCAGTTGTCAGTCTGGGTGTTGGTCAGGTTGTACTTTCCTCCCCAGGTCGCGCCACCGGTGTTACTGCCGGTGCCAAACAGGTCTCCGTTTCCGAATCCGTTAGCCGCAATGTCGGTGGTATCGAACCGCGTCCAAGTTACCCAGAGATATACCGAGTCTCCGGCGGGATGGTAGATCGGATCAGAAGCCGAAATCGACGGCTTGGCGACGAAGGCGTTGTGCGCCCCCGCTATATTGGTTGAATAAGGCTCGGACTGCTGGGCGACGATGCTGGTTCCGGCTGCTTTGCTCCAGTGATACAATCGTGCGTCGCTGGGGGTATAAGTTCCCGGCTGCGTGGAGTCGAATGCGGTCGCAACCCAGATTATGTGCAAGCTGTCCTGGTAGTCATAGCAGGCAGAAAGATCGGAGAAAGCCCGGTCGCCGCTTCCCGTTCCGTAATGGGTGAGGTTAAACTCCGGGGCAGGCCAAACACTTCCGTCGATCCAATCGTTCCCCAGGTTCATCGACTCGATGAAAGCCACGTCGGAGCCGTAATCACAGGTGCCAGCCGGAGCGGCCGGTTTCAGGAAAGCGATGGCTACTCTCTTGCTGACCTTGGAAACCGCCACCACCGGGGTGATGCTGCAGGAGGAATCGAAATGGGAGATGGTGGAGAAGGATCCTCCGCCGGCAACTCCCGGAAGCATCCGGTAAGTCTGGGTGGCTCCGCCTCGATAGCTCTGGCAGTACATGGGATCAACCAAGCCGGTACTGTCTTTGATCCAGCAGCGCTCGTACGCTATCATCACCGCCACTCCGCCCGCGGTGTTACCTTCGGTCATCACCACGTGGATGTAATCCTTGCCGCCGCCAGCCGTATCGTGCTGTACCTCAAACTTGGGCCACATTCCCTCTTCGCCCGACGGAGAACCCACGATGTAATCCGGGAGGTCCCAGTGGCGGCTGAAGAAACCGCCGCACGCCGCGTCGTCTGCGGTTATGGCACAAGACCAAATCGGGGTTCCGGCAGTGCGGTGATAGATCACCAGCGACGTTCCGTCAGTTAAGTGGGTCTGGTTGGAGTATCCGGCGTTGGTACCTCCTGCTCCGTCCACGTTTTGGGCACCGATCCAGCCGCCGGCCGGAGGCTCGCAGTTCCCTTTTACGTAACGGGCAGCACCGGGATACACGCCTGCAGTGTACATCCAGGAGACGTGGCGATAGCCGGCGCTTGATACCGATATCATCCGGCCGATGGAGCCGTTCTTCTGGAAGTCGTACCAGGTGTCTCCCACCTGGGAATGCTCGAGTTTAACGCCAACTTCGGGGGCGATGCTCAAGCAGTTTGATTTGTAATAGACACCGCCCTGGGGGGCATACTTGTATGGAGCCGGAGCTGCGTAATCGGATACAAGTGGTACGGCAGTGGATACATTAGTGGATTTACCCTTAGCCGTCGCGCCAAAAGCTCCCCCGGCGAAGATGAAGACAACGAATAAGGACAATACTAAAATTACTGAAAGTCTCTTTATCATGTTTTACTCCTTTCAAGTAAATAAAAACTACTTGAAATGTCTGTGAAGATTAGGTTTAAAAAGCCCCACTGCAGATTGTACTTCTGCCCAAACCAAAAAAGCTTTCACCTCCTTTCCCCAAAAGAAGATGATGGATTTAATTATGACACCCTTGTCTATTTCATCCGCTTCTCGACAGAATCGGCATAGCTTCAACCTCTTCTTAGGACGGTAGATTCTGCCTTAAAGCCTTTTCACCTCCTTCCAAACACACAGCTTCTTCATCTAAGATAAAAAAAGCTGAAGAAAAAAGTTAAAGTTAGTTTGATGAAAATCAAATTAATACTTTTGACCTAAGCCTGGATATAAAATCTTGATTGGGATTTCTGCCAAAGTAAATGAAAGAATTACCTTAAGCCAAAGATAAAGAAAGAGAAGAGAAGAAAGTGAAACCTTTCCTTGATCTTCAAAGCTACAGCTACCAACCATGTAACCATAATCAATAAACGGCATAAATCCCTTTTTGTCAAGCTTTTTTTTCGAATTTTATGAAAAAATTTCAAGTTCCATGCAAATTCGTAATTTATGGCGACAAAGTCACTTAGACCCCAAGTTCAGATTTTCAATTGAACAAGTAAGCGGAGATTAAATCCCCCTAAATCCCCCTTTACTAAAGGGGGACTTTATATGGCAGTGATTTGGGCATTTCTACTCTTCTGTCACGATCTTGATCAATTCGAGAAAATCGGTCATACTCCCCTGCACCCCGTCCCGGTTCATGTCCGAGTTGGCTCTTTGACGGGGGGTGAGACTCTGGCTCCCGGTTAGGGAATTGACCAGGAATATGATGTCGGCAATGGTGTTGGGGTATCCATCATCGTTGACGTCGCCGTACAGAGGGTGGCGGATGAAAACGCTCCCCTTTTGCAAGGTCAAAGCCGGCGGTTCCACAAAGCTGCTGTCGGGATTGACCAGCCGGTTGTCCCCGTAGGGGGTTAGAGGATTCTCCCAATATCTCATCTCGGATTCCACGTCACTCCAAAGATCGGCGCTGGTGACCTTCACCCGGATCACCCCCAGGGTGTCGGTTCCGGCAGCCAAAGGACCGAGAGAAGTCGAATCCGGATGATGGCGTCTTAGGATGATTTTCAACTTCCCCGAAACCGTCGTATCGTAACGGGCATATTGGAATCGGGTCAAGAACTCCACCCCGCTGAATCGTAAGATATCCCGATCGAACTGCAAATAAGCATCCACCCCAGCGATGGGGGTTGAGCTGGTCATAACCAGATACAAAGGGACGTTCGCCTGCCCGGGATCTGCGGTGATTCTGTAGCTGAGCGAGAGAATGTGATCCCCTGAAGCGTACCCCAAAGAAAAGAATCCCGCTAAGATCACCATCCCCCAACATAATATCGTCAAATAAAACGTTTTTTTGAGCATATCCACACTCTTTTAAATATCCGCGAAACAGGGCAAACCGGATGGACTGAGTTTCCCCGCCCGTGTCCAAATTACCCTCTGCCAATCTTGATTTCTGCTGATATCTTCAGCTCTATACTTTTTTCTCTATATTCTATACTAAATACTCTTCAAGCTATTCCTTAAGGCATTGCGGTGGCGGTCCGCCTTTGAACAGGTAATTGACAAGATAAACTAAATCCCCCAAGTTTACCACACCGTCGCAATTAGCATCTCCACGGGCTAAAGGTGTGGGAGGAGGTCCGCCCTTGTAAAGGTAATTTAACAGGAAAACCAGATCTCCCAGGTCCACTTTACCGTCAGAGTTGGCATCTCCCCGGACAAACGAGACGACGTGCATTGTCACTTTGACGCTGTCGGCTAAGAGCCCGTCGGAGGCGATGAAGATGGCATGATATATCGAATTTATCTGGGTGCTGTCCGGGTAAAACTTGAACGACCCGCCTCCGTTTCCGCTATCCACCAAGGTGTAATGTCCGGGCAAACCGGTTACGCTTAAGGTAATGCTCGGCCCGTCCGGATCGGTGGCGTAAATGTGCCATCTTAGCGTATCTCCGACTACTGGTTCAATGCTGTCCGGCAAGGGATATAGATCCGGTCTCTGATCGCCGAATTCGTTGACGGTTATCTGCACCAGCTCGCTGTCCGCTCTTCCGGTATTGTCCGTAGCTTTGAAGGTTACGATGTAGATTCCAGACTGAACGTAGCTGGGTTTGAACCGGAATGCGCCTGAGCCGTTTCCGGAATCGACCAAGGAGGAGTTAGTCGGATTGTTACTTATGGTCAAGGTGATCGGATCATTGTCCGGATCAACCGCATGTATCCTGAACTTTAAGCTGTCCCCCTCGGTGACTGTCCTGGGTCCGATAGAATCCAAAGCGGGCGGCTGGGGTACGTTGGTGACGGTGATCGACACCATCTCCATATCGGTGGTGTTCAAGTCGCTGGCAGAGAAGATGATCGAATAGATCCCCGCCTGATAATAGCTCGGGCTGAAGGTGAAAACTCCCGCTCCGTTACCCGAGTCGTGGAACGTGGCATGCAGAGGCAGAGGAGCCGCCGTCAAAAGCAGGCTGTCGTTTTCCAGGTCTATGGCATGCACCCGGAATTGGAGGGTTTGCCCTTCGAGCACGGTTTTAGGTCCGATGGGATCCAAGACCGGCGTCTGGTTCACGTTTTCCACGGTGATCTGCACCACCTCGCTGTCGGTGGCGGCATTGATATCGGCAGCCGCGAAGGTGACATAGTATATCCCCGACTGCTGCCAGTCCGGATTGAAGACAAAGGAGCCGGAGCCGTTCCCCGAGTCCGTAAAGGCGGCGTTGGTCGGCACGTTTCGTGCGGTCAGGGTGATATGCTCCATGTCCAGATCCGTGGCATGCACCCGGAAGCTCAAGGTTGATCCCTCGCCCACCACCCTGGCTTTAATGGAATCCAGAACCGGCGGGTGATTGCCCCATTCCGTTACCGTGATGTAAACCGCCTCGGTATCGGCCAGACCCCGGCTGGTGGCAACGAACCGGACAAAGTATGTGGAATCCTGGGTGAAATCCGGGGTGAAACGGAAAGCTCCCCGCCCGTTACCGGAGTCGACGAAGGCGGCATTGTTCGGCTGCCCCACCACCTTTAGGCTGGGTATGTCGGTGGTGGAGGTGGTCTTCACGTGGAGGTCCAGACGCTGCCCCTCCACGATGGTGGTGTCGTTGATGGGGATTATATTCGGTGGTTCGGGAACGTCGTATACTAATATCTGTCTGGGTGAGACCCAGATGGTGTCTGCCGGATAGTTTTGGTCCACCACGAATGCGGTTTCCGCATAAATTTTGGGCGCAGGCGCTGCCCCCTGATTATAAGCGGGTCTGAAGGTGAATAGCCCCACTCCGTTTCCGCTGTCGACAAGAGTGGCATTAGCAGGCAGTGGCCTGATATGGGGGATCGGAAAAGTGCTGTCCGGATCAGTGCCGATTATCCGGAAGGTACATGTTCCCCCCTCGTTGACTTTGAATACGAACGAATCCGGCAATATGGTGCAAACAGGAGACTGGTTGGAATCTATCACCGTTATCTGCACGATCTGCCAGCCCCTCAAAAGCGTATCGACCGAATCCACCGCTTCGAACCGGGTGTTGTATACCCCCTGCTCGTAATAGGTGGGCCGGTACAAGAAGCTGCCGGTGCCGTTATGGTTGTCGGTGAACGACCCCGAGGGAGGCAGACCGAATGCCCGCAAGATGGGGACATTGCCGTCCGGATCGTGCGCGGTGACGGCAAACGTCAGCCATTGTCTTTCGGTCACGGTCTTGGGTCCGATGGAATCGATATACGGCGGCTGGTTGCCCGCCTCAATGACGGTTATCTGCACCAGCTCGCTGTCTGCTTTGCCAAAGCTGTCGGTGGCTTTGAATATCATGTCATATATTCCGGACTGGCTGTAGCTCGGTTTGAACCGGAACGCACCGGAACCGTTTCCGGAATCGACCAAAGAGGAATTGGCCGGGTTATTTATAACACTCAAGGTGAGGGAACCTCCATCCGGATCAACGGCATGAATCCACAGTTCTAAGCTATCCCCTTCCAGCAAGCTCTGGGTTCCTATGGAGTCAAGTATAGGCGTCTGATTGCCCGCCTCCACCACCTGGATCATCATCTGCTCATAATCGTTGAGCAAACCATCGCTGGCATAGAAGGTGATTTGATATAACCCGGACTGGTTATAGTTCGGGGTGAAGAGGAAACTTCCGCTACCATTAGCCGAATCCACGAAAGATGCGTTCTGGGGCAGAGGGAGACTGGTGTATAAGATCGGAGTGGTTCCATCCGGATCGGTGGCATGCACCCTGAATCTTAAGGTGGCTCCCTCGGTCACCATCTTGAATCCGATCGCATCCAAAACCGGCGGCCGGTTAGCGCCTGCGGTTACAGTAATCTCCACCTTTTTGAATCCGGACAAGGACGGAGAGCCTTCATCCGTGCAGAAGAAGGTGACTGTATCCACACCTACCTGGGAATAGTCCGGGGTAAAGGTGAATCCCCCCACCCCTCCGCCGCTGTCATGGAAAGCAGCGTGGGTCGGCAGATCGATGGCAGAAAGATGCAAAGGACCGCCGTCCGGATCGGTGGGATCGCGCCCCACTACCCGGATATTAAGGGTCTGGCCGGCCTGAATGGTCTTCGGTCCGATGGAGTCGATGGCGGGTGCCTGGTTGACGTCCAGAATGGTGATCACTACATTCTCCAGGTCGCTTAAGGGCGGCGGATTGCTCATGTCTATGGCGGTAAAGGTCACGGTCTCGATACCGGCTTGATAAAAAGTCGGATGGAATCTAAACAAGCCGTGACCGTTATGATTGTCTGTAAAGGTGGCATTATCCGGCAGGTTGCCGGCTGCCAGCACCGGAATGGTCCCGTCGGAATCGGAGGCGGTTACCGTGAAAATCAGGCTGTCTCCCTCGTGCATGGTCTTAGGTCCGATGGAATCCAGAACCGGGGGATGATTAGCCCATTCCGTTACGGTGATCTCAACCACTTCGCTGTCTGCCAGCGAAGCATCGGAAGCGATGAAAGTCACGTGGTAGATTCCCGACTGGCTGCTGTCCGGGTTGAAGCTAAATGAGCCCGCTCCGTTCCCCGAGTCGCTCATGGAAGCATGGGTGGGGAGATTCAGAGCACTCAAATCAATATGGTCAAAGTCGAGGTCAGTAGCATGTAGCCTGAAGGTTAAAGTATTCTTTTCAGCCACGCTCTTGGGTCCGATAGATGCCAACACCGGAGCATGATTTCCGGCTTCGATCACCGAAATATCGACTATCTCGCTGTCTGCCTCTCCCGAAAGGTCATTCGCCACAAAGGTAACGCTGTAAACTCCCGACTCGGCGAAATCCGGATTGATGATAAAAGAACCCGACCCGTTACCCGAATCCACGAATGCGGCGTTACGCGGAATCCCGAATGCCTGCAGGAATATCGGATCTGTGTCCACGTCATTGGCGTGTACTCTGAATGCTAACGACCCCCCTTCCATCACCGACTTCGGACCGATCGAATCCAGCAACGGCGTATGATTACCGGTTTCCTCCACCGTGATCTCCACCGTCTCGCTGTCTGCCAAAAATCCGTCCGATGCTATGAAGGTGACAGTATATATCCCCGACTGGATGTAACTGGGAGTAAACCTAAATGATCCAGCCCCGTTACCTGAATCTACTAAGGTGCCGTTGGTGGGAACATCTAAAGCTGAAAGAACGATCGGATCCAAATCCGGATCCTGGGCAGCAATCCGCAAGCTCAAGGTCTCTCCTTCGAGCAGATTCTGCGGACCTATGGCCTCCATCACCGGTGCACGATTGCCGAAATCGCTCACCGCAATTTCAACCACCTCACTGTCCAATCCACCCGAAATATCCTGAGCTTTGAAGGTAACGTAATATATGCCCGCTTGGGCATAGCTCGGAGTAAAGACGAAAGAACCTGCTCCGTTGCCCGAATCCACCAGGACGCCGTTCGCTGGAACGTTCGTAGCCTGAAGGATGATCGAGTCAATATCCAAATCTATGGCATGAATCCTAAATTGCAGGGTGCTACCTTCCACCACCGCTTTTGCTCCAATCGGATCCAAAATCGGTGCCTGATTACCCACATCGGTGACGGTTATCTGCACGGTCTCGCTGTCCGCAGCAGGTCCATCCGAAGCTATGAAGGTGACATTATAAATGCCCGCCTGGGTAAAGTTGGGATCAAAAGCAAATGTACCGGAGCCATTGCCTGAATCTATGAACGTACCATTTATCGGGACGTCCAAAGCCGAAAGAACAATCGGATCTAAATCCGCATCAGCAGCGTTTATCCTGAATTCCAGATGGTTCCCCTCTACCACAATCTTGGGACCGATCGAATCCAAAATGGGGGCATGATTGCCAAAATCAGCCACGGTTATGTCAACCACCTCGCTGTCAGCCAGGGAAGCATCAGCGGCAATAAAGGTAACATGGTAAACTCCGGCTTGGACAAAGTTGGGATCGAACACAAACGAGCCTGAACCGTTTCCCGAATCTACAAAAACTGCATTGGTAGGAACGTTTAGGGCAGAAAGGGTAATCGGGTCAGAATCCAGGTCAGTGGCTCGTATTCTGAACTGCAACTGACTGCCTTCAGTCACCATCTTCGGACCAATCGAATCCAGAACCGGTGCATGGTTGCCGAAATCGGTAACCGTGATGGCAACCAGTTCACTATCTACCAGTGAGCCGGCTGAAGCGACAAACATAACGTTATATATTCCCGATTGGGTGAAGTCGGGAGTAAAGGTAAATGCACCCGCTCCGTTGCCGGAGTCGGTAAAGGTTGCGTTAGTAGGAATATTCTTGATGGACAATGCCACTGAATCACCGTCCGGATCCGAAGCAGAAACCCTGAAAGCTAAAGTCTCCGATTCCTGCACCATACGGGGACCGATGGCATCCAAAACCGGAGGCAGGTCCACGTTATTGACGGTGATGGGAACCGTCTCAGAATCCGTCATCGATCCATCGGAAGCGATGAAAACGACATTATACAAATCCGCCTGGGTGTAATCCGGATCGAAGACGAAAGACCCGGCTCCGTTGCCGGAGTCCACCAATACCGCATTAGCCGGCAGGTTCTCCGCCGATAGTATCAGGGAATCCATATCCAGGTCACTGGCACTTATCCGGAAGCTTAGGCTTCCTCCCTCGTCCACGGATTTTGCTCCGATGGAGGAGAGAACCGGCGCGTGGTTACCCGCGTCGTTGACCGTTATTGTCACCACTTCCGAATCGGCTGACGCTCCATCGGAGGCTTTGAAAGTCAGGTTATATATACCGGACTGGGTGAAATCGGGGGTGAATCTGAACGAACCCGATCCGTTACCGGAGTCGATAAAACTTGCTTGGGCCGGGAGGTTGGCCGCTGAAAGCACCAGCGGATTGTTGTCCGGATCGGAAGCATGTACCCGGAATATGATGGTGTCCCCTTCATTCAACGCCCGGGGACCGATGGAATCCAGGACCGGAGGCCGGTTCGTCTGGGTGACGGTTATTTGAACCCTCTCGCTATCCTGCACCACACCGTCGGTGGTAACAAAGGAAACCACATAAACTCCCGCCTGCTCATAATCCGGCATGAATTTGAAAGAGCCTGCTCCATTTCCCGAATCGACGAAAGTGGAGTTGGTTGGGTTATTTCGGACGAACAGAGCGGGATTGTTTCCGTCAGGGTCGGAAGCGTGCACTCGGAATTCCAGCGTTCCCGCTTCAGCTGTGTTCTTAGGCCCGATCGAATCCAAAACCGGAGCCTGGTTCCCCGCTTCAATCACCGTTATCTGCACCACCTCGGAGTCGGCCAAACTAAAGTCGCTCGCTTTGAACGTGACATAATACGTTCCAAACTGGGTATAATCGGGATCGAACTTGAATGATCCTTTGCCATTGCCCGAGTCAATCAGGCTGGAATGATTGGGTAGATTTCGTGCAGATAAAACTATCGCGTCACCGTCCGGATCCGAAGAAGTAATGAGAAATCCCAGATGACCGCCTTCGATCACCGTTCGGGGACCGATGGAAGCCAAATCCGGCGCGCGATTGACGTTATTCACCGTGATCGAAACTGCCTCCGAATCAGCCAAGCTTCCATCCGAAGCGATAAGCGTCACAGAATACGGACCTGCCTGATCATAGTTCGGGTTAAAGGTAAAAGATCCGGCTCCATTGCCCGAGTCTACAAAGGTCGCATTGGTGGGAACACTCACCGCGCTAAAATGCACCGAATCCCCATCCGGATCGGTACCGGAAATTCTAAACTGCAGGGTTTGCGCTTCATCCACCGTCTTGGAACCGATGGAAGCCAGAACTGGCGAACGATTTACATTGCTTACTGTAAGTTGCACCACCTCACTATCCACCCCACCCAGAGTATCCGCAACTTTGAAGGTGACATCGTATATCTCCGATTGGGTGAAATCGGGAGTAAACACGAAAGAGCCTGATCCGTTACCTGAATCCACAAAAACTGCATTCACCGGAACGTTCAACGCACTCAAGATAAGAGAATCTAAATCCACATCGGTCGCATGGATCCGTACACTTAAAGTCTCACCCTCGACCAAACTCTGCGGCCCGATCGCATCCAATACCGGATCACGGTTGATATTGTTCACCGTGATCTGAACTATCTCACTGTCTTGTGCCAAGAAAGTATCAGCAGCTATGAATGTAACACTGTCTATTCCAAATTGGGTATAGTCAGGATTAAATATAAACGATCCGGCTCCATTACCCGAATCCACAAAGGTTGCATTCACCGGAACGCCGATCGCACTTAAAATCACCGAATCACCGTCAGGATCAGTCGCATGTATCCGCAAACTTAAGCTGCCACCCTCATCCACTGCCTGGGGACCTATCGCCTCCAGAACCGGTGGTCGGATGACGTTATTTACCGTTACCTGAACCACCTCACTGTCCGCTGCTAAGAAAGTATCCGAAGCTATAAAGGTAACATTGTATATTTCAGCTTGGGTATAGTCAGGATCGAATATAAACGAACCGGATCCATTGCCTGAATCCACAAAGGTCGCATTGACCGGAACATCAACCGCATTAAGAATAATCGAATCACCGTCCGGATCAGTCGCATGTATCCGCAAGCTTAAGCCGCCACCCTCATCTACTGCCTGGGGACCTATCGCCTCCAGAACCGGAGGACGGATCACGTTAGCTACCGTTATCTCAACCACCTCACTATCCACCCCACCCAGAGTATCCGCAACCTTAAAGGTCACATTATATATATCCGATTGGGTGAAATCGGGAGTGAATACAAACGAGCCCGCTCCGTTGCCCGAGTCCACAAAAACCGCATTGGCCGGAACGTTCAACGCACTCAAAATAAGGGAATCCAAATCCACATCGGTGGCATGTATCCGTACACTCAAAGTCTCACCTTCTACCAAACTCTGCGGTCCGATCCCATCCAATACCGGATCACGGTTGATATTGTTCACCGTAATCTGTACTATCTCGGTATCTGCTGCCAAAAAAGTATCCGCAGCTATAAAGGTAACATTATATATTTCTGCTTGGGTATAATCCGGATCAAAGATAAAACTACCCGCTCCATTACCCGAATCCACAAAAACTGCATTCCCCGGAACGTCCACCGCATTAAGAATAATCGAATCACCGTCCGGGTCGGTGGCATGTATCCGGAAGGTCAGGTTACCACCCTCATCCACCGCCTGAGGTCCTATCGCCTCCAGAACCGGTGGCCGGATCACGTTATTTACCGTTATCTCAACCACCTCACTGTCCACCCCGCCCAGAGTATCCGCAACTTTGAAGGTTACATCATATATACCGGACTGACTGAAATCAGGGGTGAACACGAAAGAACCCGCTCCGTTGCCCGAATCGACAAAAACAGCATTATTAAACGGAACGTTTAAAGCCGTCAAAACAATCGAATCTCCATCCGGGTCCGTGGCATGTATTCTGAATTCTAATGTCTCCCCTTCCGTCAAGCTCTTCTCTCCTATCAGGTCCAACACCGGCAATCGATTAACGAAATTCACCGTTATCTCAACCACCTCGCTGTCCGCTGTCAGGAAGGTATCCGAAGCGATAAATATGACACTATATATTTCAGCTTGGGTATAGTCAGGATTAAATATAAACGATCCGGATCCGTTACCTGAATCCACAAAGGTCGCATTAATCGGAACGTCCACCGCATTCAATATCACCGAATCACCGTCCGGATCGGTGGCATGTATCCGGAAGGTTAGGTTACCACCCTCATCCACTGCCTGAGGTCCTATCGCCTCCAGAACCGGAGGCCGGATCACATTGGTTACCGTGATCTGAACTAACTCACTATCCACCCCACCCAGAGTATCCGCAACCTTAAAGGTCACATTATATATATCCGATTGGGTGAAATCGGGAGTGAATACAAATGAGCCTGATCCGTTACCCGAATCCACAAAAATGGCATTGGTTGGAAGGTTAAGCGCACTCAAGATGAGGGAATCTAAATCCACATCGGTCGCATGTATCCGTACACTCAAAGTCTCACCTTCCGCCAAACTCTGCGGTCCGATCACATCCAATACCGGATCACGGTTGACATTGTTCACCGTGATCTCTACAACTTCGGTGTCTGCAGATAAGAAAGTATCCGATGCTATGAAGGTAACATAGTATATTTCAGCTTGGGTATAATCCGGATCAAATACAAACGATCCAGCTCCATTACCTGAATCCACAAAAACTGCATTAACCGGAACATCCACCGCATTCAATATCACCGAATCACCGTCCGGATCAGTGGCATATATCCGGAAGGTTAGGTTACCACCCTCATCCACCGCCTGAGGACCTATCGCCTCCAGAACCGGAGGTCGGATCACGTTAGCTACCGTGATCTGAACTAACTCACTATCCACCCCACCCAGAGTATCCGCAACCTTGAAGGTCACATCGTATATATCCGATTGGGTGAAATCGGGGGTGAACACGAAAGAACCCGCTCCGTTACCCGAATCGACAAAAACAGCGTTAGCTGGAACGTTTAGTGCGCTTAGGATGAGGGAGTCCATGTCCGGATCGGATGCATGGAGGGAGAATGTCAAGGTATCCCCTTCGGATAAACTCTTAGCCCCGATTGAAGCCAGTTCCGGTGCATGATTTCCGAATTCAGTCACCGTGATCTGGACTACCTCACTATCCGATCCCCCTAAGGGATCACTCGATTTGAAAACGACGTCATATATTCCTGACTGGGCAAAGCTGGGGGTGAAGATAAACGAGCCCGCTCCGTTGCCGGAATCAACGAATACGGCATTGGTCGGAAGGTTAAGCGCACTTAGGATAATGGAATCTAAATCCAGATCCGTAGAGGATACCCTTAAGCTTAAAGTATCTCCTTCTACCAGACTTTTGGAACCTATCGAGTCCAATACCGGTGCATGGTTGCCAAACTCCGTCACGGTGATCTCAACCACCTCGCTGTCCACCCCACCCAGAGTATCCGCAACCTTAAAGGTCACATTATATATATCCGATTGGGTGAAATCGGGAGTGAATACAAACGAGCCCGCTCCGTTGCCCGAGTCCACAAAAACCGCATTGGCCGGAACGTTCAACGCACTCAAAATAAGGGAATCCAAATCCACATCGGTGGCATGTATCCGTACACTCAAAGTCTCACCCTCTACCAAACTCTGCGGACCGACCGCATCCAATACCGGATCACGGTTGATATTGTTCACCGTGATCTGAACTATCTCACTGTCTTGTGTCAAGAAAGTATCAGCAACTATGAATGTAACACTGTCTATTCCAAATTGGGTATAGTCAGGATTATATGTGAACGATCCGGAACCATTACCTGAGTCTACAAAGATCGCATTAACCAGAACGTCAACCGCATTAAGAATAATTGAATCACCGTCCGGATCGGTCGCATGTATTCTCAAACTTAAACTGCTACCCTCATCCACCGCTTGAGGACCTATTGCTTCCAAAACCGGCGGTCGGATGACGTTAGCTACCGTTATCTGCACCACCTCACTATCCACCCCACCCAAAGTATCCGCAACTTTGAAGGTCACATCGTATATCCCCGATTGGGTGAAATCGGGGGAGAACACGAACGAGCCTGCTCCGTTACCCGAATCGACAAAAACTGCATTGGCTGGAAAGTTTAACGCACTTAGGATGAGCGAGTCCATATCCAGATCGGATGCATAAACCCGCACACTTAAAGTCTCCCCCTCCGCTGAACTCTTTGCCCCGATCGAATCCAATACCGGCGCATTGTTCCCGAACTCAGACACCGGTATTGAGACTACCTCGCTGTCTGCTTTGGCGGTGGAATCCGTTGCCACAAACGTAATGTTGTACACCCCCGCCTGGTTGTAAGCCGGGATGAAGGTAAAAGATCCGGACCCGTTTCCGGAATCGATGAAAACTGCATTGGCCGGAACGTTCACTGCGCTTAACGTGATCGGATCTGAATCCGGGTCGGAGGAATGAACTCTAAATACTAAAGTATCCCCTTCGACCAAACCCTTGGGTCCAATGGGATCCAAAACCGGGAATCCGGTATAAAGCTGCTCGGAGACGGCTATCACCCGGGCATCCTTTATGAATACCTTCTCACTTCCCGCGCTGTTCTTGCCGTAATCCACGGTTAGGGTTTCCGGAGAGGAATCCCAGGAGAGGACTTTAAAACCCACCTGAGGCAAAAAGTCGGTGCTGTCCTTCACCGCGTCTATGAACCTGTTCTCCTCCTGTCCGTTGACCGTCCACCTGTGCTCTGCCACCACCGAGGTATCCGGAAGGGTCTGCAGATAGGAGCTGCCCAAAGCCAGATAAGATCCGCCTTGGAATGGCTGGTGCACGTGAGTCAACCGGCTCACCCAACTGTCCGCTCCATTGGTGGTGGAATCCAAAGCGGATTGTTCTCCCTGGCTGAAATCGTTGAAATTCTTGGTTAACCTGATCACCGAGATCCTGGGGTTGTATATGTCGGTCGCGGTCCCCTCATCCGAGCGGGCTTGCAGCCTAAGGGTATGAGCGGAAGAGGAGAGAGTCACCACCCGGGCGGAGAAATACGGTACCCGATCGGAGACGTTCTTCCCTTCCATAGTCATCAGATCCCAGCTGTCGGCTCCATCCAGCTCCACCCGGCATTCGCCGCTGGCCACGCTGGAGTTGGGTCTGGTTTCCACGGAGGCGATGATCAGATAATCCCCCTCCGTCGCGGGGGTGATATTGGTCGAGGATGCGTTGGACCAGCTGGTGCCCAGATTCATAACGTTCAAGCTGGTGCCCGTGGCATATTCCATTCCGGTAAGAGGAACCAAAAGGACCCTGGCTCTTTTTATCCGGGCGGAATAAAGGGCATTGTTGGTGGCATAGGTGATCTTGATGGAGTCTCCCGCGGCCAGATTCAGGATCGAGTGAAAAGCAAAAGTCCGGTATCGGGTGGTACCATCGAAGGTCTGCAGGGTATAGTCGCCGATGGTGGTGGAGTTGCGCATCACTCGGGACAAAACGAAAGCCGCGGTATCGTTGATACCCAGTTCCCACGACGCCAAAATCAGATAATTCCCGCTGGATGCCGCCATCTCCTGCACCTTGGTTACATAGGCGGTGCTGGAGGTGGTAGTCTCCGCCTCGCTCTCCGCGTACTGCCAACTTCCCCAGGCAGAAGATGTTCCCCATGCCAAAAAGCCAATAATAATAAACGCCAGAATAACAATACCTCTCTTCATCAGTTTCTTCCCATTTCCCATTTAAGAGTTGCTATGTTAACGAGTGTTTTAACGAAAAACACCCTTAGATTACTGAATCGACATAAATTTAGCTCTCCTTAAGAAAACAAAACATCAAACCGCAACAGATTTGGCTATTTCATCATAACCATCTTTTTCGTATCGGTAAAATCACCTGCTTTGAGTTTATAAAAGTATATGCCCGATGCCACCGAATTCCCCTGGCTGTCTCTTCCGTCCCATACTTTCTCGTAAGTTCCCGGAGCCAAAGGCTCATCCACCAGGGTTTTCACCACCTCTCCCAGGATATTGTAGACTCTGAGCGTAGCCTTTAGGCTGGCGCTTCCATCCTGGGTTGAGGGGACCGTGAACCGGATGGTGGTGGAGGGATTGAACGGGTTGGGATAATTCTGATCCAGCTCGAAGGCGCTGGGCAAAGACGGTGTCTGTCCCTCTGTCGGCAAAAGCACCGCCTTCTGGTCAGAGAGCACCACTTTCTTCAGGTCGATTCTCGGAGCTTTGGGTGCATTCGGGTTTACCGAGGCGGGGATGGAAAGGATGGTCCCATCGCCTGCCGAAATCGGATCGTTGGAGAAATTATACAATACCACTTTCAACATCCCCTTGCCGTCGTCGTGTGATTCGACGATGAAATGCCCGGATCTATCCGAAAGCCGCGGCGCCTGTAAAGTGACCGCAGCCGGATCGTAGTCGATCTGCAATTGTGCCCCAGCCACCGGTACTTTCGTATCCGCCAGAACCTTGATTTCGCCTGAACCCCCGGTTACCAAGTCCTGATAATCCAAACTGACCTTCGCCATGATACCGGTATAGATCTGCGGTGAGGGACCCATCCATCTTCCCAGGATGATGTCGATCATCGCCACCAAATCACCCACGTTAACATAAGTGTCATGGTTGATGTCGGAGGCGGCCAATTGCCGCGGGGAAAAGCCGATCTCGCCAAGGATATAAGCCACCAGCGAAACCACGTCCGCCACGTCCACCAAGCGGTCGAGGTTCACGTCTCCGAATATGTCGATGGTGAACTTCCCGTTGACCATCCCCAGGGTCTTGGATGGATTCCCCGGGTTGATGGCTTCCCGGGCGTTTTCCAGCGTGATCGGCACCTCCACCGAGGGGGCGTCCTCGTGCACGGAGAATGCCGCATAGACCGGGGTATCCACTCCCGCGGGAATGGTCTCTCCGGCCAAGCCGAAGACCAAAACGGTGGCTTTTCCGGCGCTGTCCCCCAGATTGGTGTACATGGAGAAACCGTCGATCGCGCCGGTACGCACTATGGAATCGACGTCCAGCTTGGAGGCGTCCCAGCGGAAGGTGAATTGGAATCCGTATATGTCGGCGGAATTGGTCAATATAAAGGGAACCAGGACACCGCCGCTTCCCGGCACCCCTCCTTCCTTGTCTCCGGCGACAATCAAATCCTGTACCGTGTTCATGACCCATATCGCCACGCTCTTGGTGGTCGCGCAGCCATGTTCATCTACCGCTCTGAAGGTGGCATACCTCACCGTTGGCGATCCAGGCGATGCTTCGTCGTAGCCCGGAGTGTAATCGAAGGTCTGGGTGACCGCTCCCGTACCGGTTTTGGTGGCAAAATGGTAATTCGTACTTGGAGGGGAAGGGGTGAAAGAGGATAACGAGAGCTCTACGTTGTCCGTATCCTGGTCTGTAGCGGTTACTGCGAATTGCAGTGTCTGCCCCTCGTTCACCTGGTATGAGTCCGCCGGAGCGGAGGCGGCAAAGACCGGACAGTGATTTATGGTTCCCTCCCCAGCAACGGTAAAAACACCGTTTTTGGTTTTTGGAATGTAGTTTTCCAGACCAATGGTATCGGTGAGAGTATTGGCATAGTTGCTTTCTATGTAATCCCAGAATACGAAAGCCAACGGGGAAGTAGCACCTTCTATGGCATAGGGTTTGACTCGGAATTTGAATCTGACCACCGGACCAGAGCCTCCGGCTGCCAGACAAGGAATAGGACTCTCATAAACATCGGTTGCAGCGTAAAACCTCAAAGTGTCTTTATGCATATTGAAACAACGCCCCGACCATACAATCAAGGGAAGCTGTTGAGTTCGTTCTGGAGTTTTATAGCCGGTTACTATAAGAGACGGACATGACGGAGTATCCGGATAACATGGGTCGGAAAAGGAATCAAGAGGGACGATTAACGAAGTATCATAATTCAGCATAATATTAAATCCCGCCACCGGTATGGTTTTATTGGTCAGACTGATGGTAACCCAGAAGGTATCACCCGGTTCTGCTGAAGTACTTACCGCTATGAGAGTGTCATATTGGAGGGTTTCGTCCTTAGCTTCGTGAAAATCTCTTTCCGACGCCAACAATTTTTGGCATTCGGGCTTTAACCCGTAGGTTAATCTGTCGAAATTACCGATAAAACCGGTGAGCGAGTCAAGCCACAGGAAGAATAACAACCCTGCCAACCCCAAAAACAGAACCTTGGAAATTCTCAATCCGGAATGATTTTTCATATCGGTAAAGCCTCCTTCCTCAAAGCTTTCTTTCGTTTTATGTCATAAGTAAAACCCTTGTTATAAATAACAGAGCAAAACATAGACCTGTCTTCCTCTTAAAGTTCTTTTTCTTTATTAAAATCAATCCTCTTATTTCCATACTCATCAATTGATTTCATGTATATTGATCAAAACAGCATTCAGCATTTTCTTTATAAAAAGTTATACCTGCAAACCCATTCACATACCTTGCATCATTGTGCTTGTGCTCTCTATTTTTTGCACCAAATGTGAAATCCATTTCAATTCATACTGCTCTTTGGTAGTTGCTCGATTCATCGAGCCTTTTGCCTGATGAATCAGGCAACTACAATGATTGGTTCGTTAACCTTTTGCCTGATGAATCAGGCAACTACGTGATTGCTTCGTTAACCTCATGCCTGATGAATCAGGCAACTACGTGATTGCTTCGTTAACCTCATGCCTGATGAATCAGGCGACTACCTCAAAAGCACCATCTTTTTGGTCTCGGTATAATCCGAGACTTTTAATTTATAGAAATACATACCACTGGCGACATCCTGGTTTTTCTCATCCTTCCCGTTCCAGGTTCGACTGTATTCCCCCGGCATCTGCTCTTCATCCACCAGGGCTTTCACCAGCTGACCCACCACGTTGTAGACTTTGAGACTGACGCGGGTTAAACCGTCTCCGCTGACCGAATATTTGATCTGTGTCTCCGGGTTAAACGGGTTGGGATAGTTCTGATAAAGCGCATACTTAGCGGGCTTACTATTGTTCACCTGCTTTTGCTCGACCTTCATAAGCTTCCCCTCTACATCCGCCAGAGATATCTGAATGGTATCGTAACCTTCCCCTTCAAAGCTGAACAGCGGGTTATCACCCAGGGGAAGCGGCTGTGCATTCTGGCTGATCACCATTACCCTGAACTCATCCCCAACTTGAGAGGTATATAAATCCAAACCCGATGCTTCCGGCGAGAGCTTTATGTTTTCTATTTTCAGCTTCTCCCCCTTGAATATCACCATGGCTCCCCCCACCGGCGTGGGTGAGTCGATCCCCACGGTGGTCTTCTGCGGCTCGGACGAAATCTGCACTATCGCCTCCTCTCCGCCTTCTACATCATGTCCATCCGGAGCGGCTCCCCCTTCTAAGATATGCCGTATCAAAAAGACCAGATCGGACAAGGTCCCCATTCTGCCGTCCTGATTCACGTCCGAGTTGATCAGCTGCTGAGGGCTGAGGATCTTTTTTCCCGACAGGTAAGCCGCCAGCATAACCGCATCCCCCACCTCGTAAGCAATGCCGTTTTGATTGACGTCTCCGATGCGGGTCTGGGTAGAGTTGAGCAAAACCCCGCCATTGGCGGCGTTTATCTCCGCCCGGGTGATGAACCTTCCCCGGCTGGTGGAAATGGTGTTGTCGGTGAAATTGATCGAGCAAAACTCCAGCGGCAACAGAAACCCGTTTAGATACGGATCGGAGGTCAGCTGGAAGCTCAGTTTAACGATGGTTCCGGAATCCGGAAACAACGGCACCGTCGAAACCTGATTGGGAAAATCGGCGATCCCGACTATTTTCACCACGTTGAATTGGCTCAAAACTTTTTCCTTGTACGTAAAGTACTCCCAGCCCTCGGTCCGGCAGCCCTGGCGGGAGACTCCCAAGAAGGTGAATTCGTACGGATCAAACTTGACGCAAAGCTCCATCCCCGCCACCGGATCGGAATTAGTCAATTTAAGGGGAACCTCCACCGTGGTGCCCAAAATCGCCTCTTTCACCTCTAAGCTTAAATTAAAAATGGAGGGGGGCACCACGCTAATCTTGGTCTCCGCCGTTACTTCTCCTCCCGATTGATCCGTGGCTTTGAATTTTATTACCCAAAGCCCGGTATCCGACGGCTGGGGAGTCCAATTGAAGATGCCGGTTCCTCCATCGTAATTCATGGTCGGCGGAGGGTTCAGTATCTGCAGATTTACCTGTTCCGAATCCAGATCCGTAGCTTTTATCTGAAATACCAGTTGGCTGCCTGCCACCCCCTCCAGGGAGTCGGGTGCGAACAACACCGGATTTCTGTTCACATTGGTCACGTGGATCTTCACCCTTAACCGGGTTTCTGAACTTTCGTCTTGAGCCACAAAGAAAAGCACAAACGGGCTTCCCTCCACCGAGAAGGGACCTGAATATCCCGGCACCCAAAGCAGTCGGGCTTCACCGTTACCCAGGTCCGAAAACAAAGCGGAGGCAGGCGCATTCTCCACGGAGACGTGGACCACGTCCCCGTCCGGATCGGCGGCATGAACGAAAAGTTCCAAAGTCTCCTTTTCCGCCACGTAACAGGTGGTATAAGTACCTCCCGCCCATCCTCCGCCGGCTCCCTTTCCGGAGACGTTACCGGCAAGCTGCAACTCGTCCGAGTCCGGCAGGCTAACATAGCAGTTGGGAAAAGGACTAAAGACCGGAGGGAGATTTTGGCAAAAAGAACTCCCGCTGCCTAAAGTCCACAAACACCATAGGTTGATGATGATCAGTAAGTATTTTATTAACAGTCCCTTCCTCATAACAGCCCCTGCTTCTCTAATACATTAATATAACCTGAAATCCATTTTTTCAAACCTAAAAATGGCAAAATCTGTGCCTGTCATCATCTTTTGTTCAAAATGTGACCAAGCCAAATGTGTTATATCGGGTTGCATCCAAATCTTCAGCATAATCAGAAGAACATCCCACCCGTCCCCTCCTCCCGCCACAGGCGGGAGAGAGAGGGGAGAAAGGGGGATTTCCTCTTCTTCGGAAATAACCGGTAGACGTATCTTAGCGGATATATATAATATTTTACGTTTATTCATTCTTATCTTTTTGATAGATCCTTCCTTGGCTATTGGAAACTATCATACATCCATTCATTCTTTATCGCCTGCTTCATCCGACTCTCTCCCTAACTCAATTCTCGATTCTGCATCTTTAGTTTCTCTCTTTTCCCTGGCATATAGTCAGGGATCCCAGAGCGCGTTGAAAAACTCGAAATTGGAGAGCGTCAGCTTGCTGATTCGGTTTTTCCTAAAACTCAAACAATTGGGGTTCAAAGCTATTGTATTTCAAAAAATCGCAAAAGCAAGCTTTTGCACTCCAAAAAACCACTCTTTCAACAGAAAAAAATAGCCGTCTCATCCTTTTGGGGCGGATCGGCTAACTCAAACACATCAAACTCCTTTATGGCTCTTGAAAGCCAGTATAACTTTATGTCTTTCGTGTATTTTTTCATTGCCAATCGCAACTTGTATCAAGTTTCCCGTTTTATTCACCGGGAGAGTTTGTCACGTTAGCAATCTTTCTTCCTTTCCTCCTCCTTCAAAAAAGTTAAAGAAGACAATCTCTGTTTGGGTTTTTAGATAGCGAAGCCTCCCCCGCTTAAAGCGGGGGAGGAATTCGCTTAATAGAAAGCTTACGATGAAGCCAAATTACTTCATCATAACCATCTTCTCGGTTGCACTGTACTTGCCAGCGATCAACTTGAAGAAGTAAACACCGCTGGAAACATCGTTACCAGCATTGTCCTTACCATTCCAAGTAATCACGTTCAAGCCAGCCGCTCCGGTTCCGTCATAAGCTCTCACCAACTGTCCTGCTACGTTGTAAATCTTCATGCTGTAGCTGGCAGCTTCGGGAAGAGTGAAGCTCAAGTTAGTGAATGGATTGAACGGGTTGGGATAAGCCTGATGCAAGGCAAAGGTGGTCGGAGCTGCCTTGGAAGTGATGGTGGTGGTGAGCTCACGGGTGTCACGATCCACCGCCGTCACGCTGGTCAGCTTCGCATCGCCGGTGTAGCTGAGAACTTCGGCTACGTTCTCGATGCTGTTGCCACTTTGACTCCACACCAACACCTTGTTGTCCTTATTGATCATCTCCATGTTGGCAGCCAACAGGGTCGGGTTAACCGCACCGTCAAACTCAAACAGTATGGCACCGACATTGGCACCCTCGACGGTAATCACGCCGTTGTACACGATCACGTTAGCAACCGTGGACGGAGCCAGCTTCGGAATCTCCACCGCATCGTGCAGGATCACCCGGATCAAGTAAACCAAGTCTGACAGAGTTAAAGCCCTGCCGTCAGCGTTGACATCAGTGGCACAGATCTTGTAAGCATCATCTGGAGGACCACCGAATACCCCAATGCCCTGTACAAAGTAGCTGGCAAACAACACTGCATCCGCTACTTCGTAAGTGACGGTGTTCATGTTCACATCGCCGCGCTTGCAGAGTCCAGGACCCTCGCCGCAAATCGGAATGTAGAAGCAAGGATTTCCGAAATCAATCAGGTCTTCTACCGACCCCGGATCATCGCAGCAAAGAGGATTAAACTGGTCTGGATCTGAGCTAACGAAGAGGATATTTCCGTCTTCACTGGAGAAAGTATTCTCTCCGCAATCCGGATCGAATGGATCGCCACCCGGAGGATTTAATTCACACGGTGTCCACTGCCAGCAAATGGGGATGTTCAAGCCTCTCAGGTTCTCGTCGTTATTTATGACGAACTTGAGCCATAGCAGAACTCCAATATCGTCTATCGGCGTTCCGACCCTGCCATCTGGCATGTCATACATACCAAAGATGAGGATCTTATACTTGCAGCATCCGCAAGATGGGCAAGGAAGCAATCTGTAGTAGAAGCTCTCGAAGCCAGGCACAGTAGGAGTCGGAGCCGGAATCAATTCACCTCTCTCCATACCTACAAAGGTCATGCTGGTGTATTCGAAATCCAAGTGAAGCTCAAATCCACCCAAATTGTATAATTGACCAGCAACCACAGGTAGTTGGGTGATCTTGATCGGAACGTAGACCAGGTCACCCGGATTGAAGCATGTATCTGTGCGGTTGTACCCTCCCTCAACCTCTAGGTTCGCCTCTGTCTCCAAGACGACTCGGATCTGATATGTGCACTCATCGAAAGCGCCGCAAACATCCGTAACACGCAGAGTTATGCTGTAGTCGGTTGAGTCAACAGGTGCAGGAGGTGTCCACGTTATCGCTCCAGTGTTGGGATCGATAGTGAAATCACCGCCTGGATTGACCGGTGCAGAGTAGGTGCGGGTATCCCCATTGGGATCACTTGAAGTCGCTGTAGCTGCGTATGCATCAGTCCCATCCGTCATGAACCTGACACTAGGCGGGCAATTGATTAACGGCGGGTCGTTGGTCAAGGTGACGGTGAAGGCGCACGGTTGTACATTGTGTCCTCCCAGGTTGTCCATGGCGTCCAGGGTTATCGTTCCGCCACCAGTGCAGTGATTGGTGACGTCATAGGTTACATGACCCTTTACAGTGGCAGCAGGTGGGGCTACGGTGAACACTACTTGTACGTTGGTTACGTTCGTTCCGACAAATCCCGCGGCTACGCTGACCACCTGACCGTCCGGATCAGTAACTTCAAAGTTTCCGCTCTGGAAGCTACCATTGGTGCTATGACTGTCGTTACCGGGGCAAACCCCGAATACTGGCAGTTGATTAGGGATAATAAAAAAGTCATGACAGAAGCTTCCCTCTGCAGGGTCACCAGTCTTCCAACTCATTCTCGGAATGTAGGTGACCGCATCCGAACGGGAGTAAGCTACCCGCGAAGAGGGCGGCCAGAAACAGGTGTCGAGGCAAACCGTCATGCTGTCTTCCAGTTTGAAGGACATGGTGGCAGTCAGTCTCTTGGTGGTCTCTCCGTATCTCTTATCCGGGGAGCCGGAGGGAATCAAGGTTAGCCAGAAATGGGAAAAACCGTCTAAATCCAGAATGATTCCATCCCACTCTTCACCCAGTTCTGCTTCGACCAGGTCCATCATCCAGTTGCGCACGGTGGCAGTGGCATTGTCGGGAAGGTGACGGAAAACGCTCCTCAGTTTGCCGCCAGTAGTCCAGAGAATCTGGTTCTGGTATGTAGTCACGCTGCAGAACTTTGCCGGGTTGTTGTGGGTGTAGCACATGGGAAGCACGAAAGCGGCGATGGAGTCCACCGGATTCGGCTGGTCATGCGATACGTACATGGAGATCTTGGCATAACCAGTGGGCGGCGGGAAATTGACATCAGCTGACCACACTTCCAGCGACAAGGTGTCGCATGCGCCGTTATCGTTCGGCTGCTGCGGGCACTGCGCAGACAGGTTGGAAAAAGCAAATACCGTTAAGATCATCACTGCGAGAAGTAACAAATTTCGTTTCATTTTGTTGCTCCTTACGAATTTTTAATTTAGGGTTTACTTAGACTTTTTGGTGACATTCTTCATTTTGGGAATTCACCAAAAAGCTCAACTCGATTTCCCCCTCCTTCGTTGAAAGGTTACAAAGTCAGTTAGTAGCCTTTTGGTTTTCCTTTCTCACCTCCTCACGTTATAAGGTTACAGAGTTGAGCAAAAGTAATTGGTTTTACCCCTTCCTTTCTTCACCTCCTTTCAAGCAAGGTTAAAGGTTATCAGGTTTAAAGCCATATTTGATGTCATCTCTCTCACTTTCCGTACCAGCATCCCGGCAAAGGTGCGGGCCCGTGTTTGAAAAGATAGTTTACCAGCGTGGTGATATCCCCCACCTCCGGTATGCAGCTGGCATTTCCGTCTGCCGCTTCGGGTATGCAGGATCTGGGTCCGGCCTTAAACAGGTAATTGATCAGAAAGGTGATGTCGCCCACGTTGATCAGGCTGTCGCCGTTGGCGTCTCCGGGCGTGGAGTACCAGCTCATGTACTGCCCGCCCGAACCCAGAAGATACTCGAAGGGGACCACCTGTCCCAGCGGGTTTGACAGAAAGCTATTCCCCTGAGGCGTCATATAGAAGGAACAGCTGCGATCGGTGACGGAGTCCGGAATGCAAAATGCATCTACCCCAAACCTAAACAGGAGACGGTAGTTGGGATTGGCCGGGATGGCAGAATCATGCTGTGCCATCCCAAAAACCCGTATCCACTTGCAATCCGGCTTGCTGGTGTCGGCAGTATCGCCATGGCATTCGATCAATTGAAAATTACTTATCAGAGAACGGACCGTGTCGAGATAGCAATTTCGAACCGGTGTGGGAACCAAACTATCCTTGAAACATGTGGAATCGTGCAAAGTGTCCGGCTGCCAGGTGCAGGTGTCTATTCGCATCATTACGTCTTCTACGGTGATGCTGTCCGTATGAAAATTGAATAGCTCCGGATTCGAGATGGTGATTATGAATTGAAATCCGGCAATCGCAACTTCATTCTTCAAATACACCCCGAATTCACCAAAGTGACCCGGGTAAACTGTGTTGTAATGGATCTCAACCCAAGCAAGCGTATCTACCTCGGCAACCGCAATATCACCCGCCAGGCACATGAAGATAAAGGTTACACAAAGGAGGATAAGAGCCTTTCTGAGGTCTTGTCTTATCATTCCCCTCTCCTTCTTATAAAGGTTACCTAACCAACTAACACCTCTGTACCTTTATCTATCTGCCTCTTTGCCTATTCCTCCTTTCGACAGGAATCAGCCAGCCAGACAAAGTCCTTTTACGTCTGTTTTAATTTTATGTTTTTTGATTATACTGACAGCCCCAACAACCCTTTTCCCGTAAAACCTATCTCTTACTTTGTCAAGTCAGATAATTTATCTGCACATTCTCCGAACTTTTACTGGTGTGCTATTTCATTTGATTTCAAGTTATCTGACCCAATGAGAGCGTTGGCGTCTTTCCTTTTTCAAGTATAATATAACACCTCACTTTGCTTTGTCAACAGAAAAATTCAACTTTTTTAAAAAAAATTGACCCGATTCAAATAACAATAAAAATCACATCTTTTCCCAGTTACAAAATTTGACCCACCCAACGCTGAATCTCATATAAGGCAAGAAATATGCCAGCCTCGTTTGTATCCTTTATATCAATTCGAAAAGTCTAGAAGAGTAAGGGACGATTGCTCTATTTAATACTGGTGCAATCAGTTAAGCAGGCATATCAATCGAAAGCAATCTACTTTAACAATTGTTTTGTGCTCCAAGAAGATCAAAACCAGGGGACTGAAGAAGCAATCCATTGTAAATCAATAGATTGCAATAAGGATTCAGGAATTATATTAGGCATTATTCCTGAATAATACCGAAAAACAAAAGGTGGTTCCTTCTACAACTGTAACTACTACAATTACTTATCATGAGAATATGAATTTTTATGCGATTACAGACAGAAAATAACCGGAGCAATTCCGGGTTTATACCCGTATGCAAGTCAATTCAGAAAAGATGCAAACAGATACTTGCTTGCTGTAGCAAATTTTACCTCTAACGGTTTGGCGATTTAATTGGAAAACTTTGGATTTTACTGCGGACTTTGGTATCTACCACAGGGAGCATACCGGCAGACGGTTGACACTGAACGATTAAATCACCCTCCGATTCTAAGAGGGGAAAGAATGGTTTCATCCAATGGCTCAACTTCCAACAGGGTGAATTGCTCAACCGAATCCGTCCAAATCCTTACCGGAAGAGTTGTCAGATTCTCTCTGTCGGAATACTTCGCGCAGATCCTAGCTGCCCAAGTCTCATTCTCCGGACTACATTCTCCCAGAAGAAGCGCATAGCAGCTTTTGCAGTCGTGAGCGGTGAATTTCAGCTCGGTGGCATAAGAAACCGCCAATAAAATCTCATTCTCCTTTTGATCTCTTCCCGCGATCACCTTGGCTCCGGTGGGGAGGCGGAAGTGACGTCCTATTTTCAGGAGGTTGATGTGCCTTAAGGAATCTTCCTTATATATAAAGGAATCTATGATCTTCTGGGCAAAGTTCTGATCGGTTAAAAGACACCCACCTGCCGGGGTGGGGAATTCCCTTATATCTAAACTTTTTGCCAACTCCAGCTGCGGCTTTCGTGATCTCCCCTGAAAATCGAAAAGTTTCCCTCGATCGATCTTCCCCTCTTTTTCCGCTAAAGTTGGTGCTAAGAGCTTAGCCGAAAGAGGACGTAGTACTTTTTCATTCAAATTCGATTCCCTCTCGATTAAGTCCATGGCTTCTCTTCTTTGAGACATGGGCCTCTCGCCCAAGACTTCACCGGTGAAAACAAAATCCGCCCCCTCCTTTTCCATGATTTCCCGGGCTTTGGAAAATAGATATATGCGGCAGTCTATGCACGGATTCATGTTCTTCCCGTACCCGTGCCGGGGATGCTTGACTATTTGAATATAGTCCTCCCCTCCATAAATTCGGCGCAGAGGCACCCCCAACTTTTCGGTCACCGATTGGGAAAAGCATTTCCCCTGGCTATCGCAGGTGCAGAAGGGCGTTTTCATATTGAGTGCCACCACCTCAATGCCCAGATCCAGCATCACCTTTAAAGCCAGGATACTGTCCAGCCCGCCTGAGATCAGCCCAATGGCTTTGGTTTTGTTCATAACGACTTTTGGATTATTCAAATCAGGATTTTATTTCGATTCACACCTAATGATTTGGCATACACCAAATGAGATCAACCTGCAATGAGTGTTGCGAAACTAATCCGCTTTACGAAGACCATCTACGTATTAAAACCATTCATATATTTTTGACAACATTATCTTGACCCTTGCCCCTTGACCCTTAAAACCGTGTATCGGGTGGGGGCAAAAAAATCCTCCGTCTCCATTTATCTACCTGAGAGGGGGGCAGGAACTCAGAGTAGAGTAGAATGGGACGGAGGAAAATATCATGTCCACATTCTATATGACGAGTCAACCCGGTTTTTTATTTTGCATTTTATCCTTTAAAAAACCTTTTCCCTATTCCGACAGGAGTTGATCTATCCGGTTCAAGACCTCCGTGCCATCCCACTCCTTTCCCCCCACCACTTTCCATTTTACTATACCCTTCTTGTCCAGAAGGAACGAGGTGGGGATTCCCCGCACCCAGTATCTCCCGCCCATATCCCCGTCCGGATTCAATAGAATAGGAAACTCCATTTGATTTGCGTTCACAAAGGAAGCCACTTTATCTCCGGCAGTTCTGTCCAGACTGACTGCCAGTATCTCAAAGTCGGGGCCTTTCCGGACCTGGTACAATCTCTTCAATGCGGGAATCTCTTTTTTGCACGGACCGCACCAGCTCGCCCAGAAATTCAACAGCACCACCTTGCCCCTGAAATCGCCCAAGTTAACCGGAGAGCCGTTCAGGTTTTGCAAGGTGAACCCCGGAGCTGTAAAACCCTCCTCGGGTGATTCTTTGATGTTCTGGTTTGTCCGGGTTTCAGCGTTTTCGGTACCGGGATTGGTCTTCTCTTTCTTCTTGCATCCTATCAAAAAGACGCTGATTATTACCACCACAGTTAAAGGGTAAATCCACCTTCTGTTGATAAGGTGCAAGTCAAAACTCCTTCACCGGAAACCGAAAATCCCGGTTCTGCCGGTCAATGCGCGGCATTTTAGAACGAACCCCGCCTGTGGCGGGGTTCGAAACAAAAAAACCGGTTGGGCTAAAATCAAACTCGATTGTTCCAAAATCAGAAGGGGTTACGATTATCCGGTTATTTCTTCTGAGCAGCCGTTTCCTTTTTGGCAGCCCCCTCTTCTCCGATCCCCTTGATCACCGGAATAGACAGTCTGAATTTGCTGTTATTAACCTTTGATTTACCTTCGATGGTGATGGTTTTCCGGAACTGCTCCTCCTCCCTTTCCCTGGTTAATTCCACTTTGAGTTTGGTATCGTCTCCGGGTTTCAGGTCGGTATCGGACAATTCCACTTTTTTGAAATAATCTGGAGGAAATGCTACCACCTGGAGCTCCATCTCCTCCTGACCCTGGTTGATTATCTCGGTCTCCAGCTTGGGTCTTCGCTTCTTCTCGATGGGACCGAAATCCAATTGGTAAGGCTGGACGGCTAACTTGAGAACCGAATCGGTCGGCTCCACCGCGTCCACCTTAAAGGATATACTCACCCCGCCGACGACGGTGTCGTTGGTGGTAACCTTGGCGCTTTTGCTGACCGTGCCCTTGTTGCTCCCCGTAGTGAAGATCAATTCTATCCATGTGCTGTCACCGACAGCCAGCTCCGATTTCATAAGCGGAGCCTTGGTGCATCCTCAGCCGGGTTTGACGTTTTCGATCTTCAACGAGTCGGTGCCCACGTTTTTGACCAGATAATAATGGCTGACCGTGCTTTTGGTGGGGGCATAGCCGAAATCAAAAGTGGTTTCCGGGATCAACAGTTTTGGTGAGCCGGCGAAAACGTTCTGTATAGCGCTGCTGACAAAAAATAGAAAGACGAAAAAAATCACCAACCCCATTACTCTCTTCATTCGCTCCTCCGTGGTTAGTTGTCCGTAAAATCCATGGTATGACCAATATAACTTAAATCTACCTGTTGTCAACTCTTTTATATAAGAGATTTACGGAAATTTGTTTGACTTTTTTGATTCTAAAAAAAACTTATTGATATTTTTGAGAGCAGAAAAATGAATTTCCAACATAAAACCGGATATTTCTATAAATGACCATCCCTTTCTTATGTTAAATCTTCGACAGCATGTCATCATACTTTAGAGCATCATAACCTACAGAAAAACAAGATGGTTTAAGAGGAGATTCTTTATGTCGGAAAGATCAAGCTGCTTCAACTGGCAGGAGCTGCCTTAAAGTATTTGCCTTTGAATCGCAAAGATACGTTCACCAAGCTGATCAAAACCGGCACCTCCACCAATGGTCCAATAACAGCGGCAAAGGCAACTCCGGAGTCTATTCCAAACACAGCCACTGCCACTGCGATGGCGAGTTCAAAGTTGTTGCTGGCGGCAGTGAAGCTAATGGTGGCAGTCTTAGAGTAATCTGCCCCAATCTTTTTGCCCATCCAGAAGCTGACCATAAACATAACCACAAAATAGATACATAAAGGTATCGCAATCCGGACGACGTCGAGCGGGATTCTTACGATCAGCCCCCCCTTAAGACTGAACATCACCACAATGGTAAAAAGCAAAGCTACTAGTGTAATGGGACTAATTTTCGGGATAAACTTCTTATCGTACCAATCTTTGTTTTTGAATTTGATGAGAGAGAAACGGGTTATTACCCCGGCAATAAAAGGAATCCCCAAGTAGATAAACACGCTTTTGGCGATCTGTCCCATGGTGACGTCCACCACGCTCCCTTTCAAACCTAACTGAGCGGGCAGGACGGTGATGAAGATATAGGCATATAGACTATAGAATAATACTTGAAAAATGCTGTTGAAAGCAACCAGCCCGGCAGCATACTCTCTATTGCCCTTGGCCAAATCGTTCCACACAATAACCATGGCTATACATCGCGCCAGTCCGATCATGATCAAACCAACCATATATTCCGGGTAGTTATGTAAAAAAACGATAGCCAAAACAAACATCAAAATCGGTCCGATAATCCAGTTTTGGATCAAGCTCAATCCCAGAACCTTCCAGTCGCGGAAAACATCTCCCAACTCTTCATATTTTACCTTGGCCAAAGGAGGGTACATCATTAAAATCAATCCAATGGCGATGGGAATATTTGTGGTTCCGATCTGAAAGCGATGGATAAAAGAATCTATATGGGGAATGAAGTATCCCGCCCCCACCCCAACGGACATAGCCAGAAAAATCCACAACGTGAGAAAACGATCCAAAACTGTCAACTTCTTTGTAATGCCATCAGACATATCCAATTCCCCTTTCAATTATCCTTATTTGAATCGTCAATGAAGTCTCTGACGATCTTTGGCATCTATCATTTTTTGCCCTATTTGCATGTTTCCCTGAAACTCCCTCTTCAGCCTTTAAGCATCATTCATTCGCACAACTTCCGAATTTCTTGGTTTATTAAATAATCGATTAAAAACCGAAGTCAAAGTAGCGAATCGAGAATTACCAAAAAATATCTGAAGCCCTATTGCCAGAAGAAAAAAATCTCTGATCAGAAGAATAGCTCCCTCTTTTTTGCCTTGAGGATCAGTGGAGAAACAGCCGCAGTTCATGTCCAATCCCCGCAAGAAATTCGCCGATAGAGCAATGATGAAGGAGACCAAGAGCAAGGAAAGTATAGCAGATGAGCTTTCGACAAATATTCCCCCAATCACAAATATCCCACAGATCAACTCCACCCAGGGCATTACTATGGTAAAGATATTAATTAGGCTGTGAGGCAAAATCTTGTAGTTATAAACTATTTGAGCAAACTGCTCCGGATGGGCTATCTTGTCCAGACTGGCGTAAATGAAGATACCTCCCAGAATCAACCTGAAGAACAAAATGGTGTATTGACTATTGATTATGCTTTTCAGATTTCTCCACATTTTATCTCTAGGGATTCTCTCCTTTATCGATAGGCAGCCCTGCTTTTTCCCATTCTGCCCATCCCCCAAAAAAGACTTTAAGATGTTGGTATCCTTCGTCTCTCAGTACCCGGGCTAGTAACAAACTTAACTCACATTCAGTTCCATCACAGTAGGCAAGTATGGTTTTGTCTTTTGGGATTTTTGGAGCTATCTTGGGATAGAATTCATCGAATTCTTCATAGGGTAAGTTTAATGCTCCCTTTATATGCCCCTGCTTGTAGTCAAATTCCAATCGTGCATCTAAGAAGATGGTATTTGACGATTGAAACTCCATCATTGCCTCGCTCAAGGTTATGGCTTGAGGATCACCTTTTTGGTAGGAATGGGGAACTATCAAACTGTCCGAAAGTATCTTATTGCTCCAGCTTCCCTTTAAGGATATGCCCCGATCGGAAAAGTTGTTATAGGAAAAAGCCAAAATGGAAGCAAAGATTACAATCCCCACTGCTTTTAAGAATATTGACGCAAAGTCTCGCTTTACGTGCTCGGTTGTTTTTTTATGTCGCAAAACTATCATGACATGAAGACTCTTATCCAATCGCATTTATTTATGCATCTAATGCGCATTTTTCCAACTAATATGCGATAGGAACTCATCTCCTTTGTGTTTTTGTCTTTTCGAGCTATTCTATAGCACTCTTCCATCTACTAATCTTAAAGTCCTTTGAGCGCGCTCAGCCACTCCCGGATTATGGGTCACCATAACAACAGTAATCCCCGTCTGATTGAGTAAATTTAGGTAAGTTACAGTCTCATTCGTCGTATTTGGATCTAAATTTCCGGTCGGTTCATCCGCCATAATTATCTTTGGATTGTTAGCCAAGGCTCTGGCTATAGCCACCCTTTGCTGCTGCCCGATGCTGAGTTCCCGGGGTTTGTGGTTAAGCCTGTCCCCCAATCCCAGTGTCTCTAATAGTTCCGTTGCCCTTTCGGTCTGATTGCCATTATTATTTCCAGCTAAAGATAGGGGGATTTGTACATTCTCCAGAGCAGTCAGGTAAGGTATCAGATTGAAGGTCTGAAAAACAAAGCCTAAGTTTCTCAGTCGAAAAGCGGCTCGTTCTTTGATATCCAAATCATAGATCGAAGCCCCGTCAATGTTGACTTTTCCGACCGATGGGTGAATCAATCCTCCCATGCATAAAAGCAAAGTGGTTTTGCCTGAACCGGAAGGACCCACGATGGAGATGAACTCTCCTTTTTTGATGGAAAGCGAGACTTCATTAAGCGCTACAACGGAATTGCCCTTGCTGTTGTACTTCTTCGAGAGATTCTCTATTTTAATCATCTATATCTCCTGTAAGATTAAAGCCGGGTCCATCTTCGCCGCTTTCCTGGCTGGGAAATAAGAGGCGATAACGCTGACTCCGACGGCAATCAACACCGCCCACACAAAAAGGAGGGGAACCGGCAACACTTTAACATCAGCTATTTGAGGTCCCAGAATCATCCCAGCCAAAGTGCCGAGCAAATACCCAGCCACCCCACCCACCACTCCCAGAATCAACGCTTTTCCAATAAAGATGTAGTATATATTCTGAGGTGATGCACCCATGGCTAACATGGAGCCGATCTCTTTTTTCCGCTCCTCTACATTGGACCACATGTAATTGCCGATGGAGATCCCTCCCACCAGAATTATGATAATCAAAAATATCACGGAGAACTTAGCCATAGTATTATTGGTCTTCACCTGAGTCTGGACAATATGGTTGATGGTGGTGATCTTGGTATCGGGCAGGATATTTCTCAGATTTCCCAAAAGACCCTCGGAGATGGCAGAACAGCATCCCATGATCTCAATAGCATTTATCACCCCTTTTTTTCCTAAGATCTTTTGAGCTGTCCGGAGGTGAATGAAGATTCTACCGTCATCCACGGTTCCGGTTTGGGGGAGTATGCTGGCGACTTTTAATTCAGTTCCCTTGATTTCCAGCGGGGAGCCTTCTTTTAAATTCAATTTCGAAGCGACATCGCTGCCTGTTATGCAGTCATATTCACCCAACGAATCAATAACCTTTCTCTGGAGCTTGGGGTCTTCATATCCGCGACTTGTATTCATGATATTATTGGGATCACAAGCCGCTTGCAGACCCGGATCGGCGAATCCGGAGGTTTGCCATATCGGTTTGGAAGCCAACTCGTTTTTAGGCAGGATGCCGGTTAGAACAAACGAATGTTCTCCTATGTTCATGCGCGCGGATAGTTTGGGAGACATGTTATCCACACCCTTGATCGAGGAACTAGCTATCCGCTCCACGTACTCTTCCGGCATCTCCGGTGCATTGATGTCTGCTGCAAAGTAGTTGTCGATGGTGGTGGTTTGAGGCAAAACCAGTATGTTAGCTCCCAAGTTATCCAGTTGAATGGCTATTGCCTTCTCTGAGGAATTCGAAACGGATTTAACCGCTACTATGACGATTATGCCTAACAGGATGGCGATGAAGCTGGTGAGGAACTGCTTTCTTCTTTCCAAAAGCTCCTTCAGAATGATTTTTCGCAGATTCATTTTTTCTCCTCAACGCACGAATTTGTTCTTGATTGCTTATTTCTTTTTTGGTTGCGGGGGAGGGCATGTCTTACCACTGCCCGGAGGACAACATCCGCTTTTAACGACTTTGGTAGCCGCCTCCACCAAGTTAGTAACCTGTACCTCTCCATCATATTTACCGGTTACCTGACCCTGGGAATTTATCACAAAAGTAACCGGAACCAATGTGTTGGGATCAACTTTCAATTCTTTTATGAAATTTGCTTCTTTGGAATCAGATAAATCCACGTTGATATATTCAGCTTTTCCTCCCAACTGAGTCTCTGCCTGAGAACAACAGGCTTGAATGTCCTTACAGGAAGACATTTTCTTACTGCTGAAACAGAGTATCACCCCTTTACCTTGCTGCATATATTTCAAAGTCTCGGTTTTCTTGGGGGAAGGTATAGCCTGCGCCAGCTCATCCGGGGTGACAACTTTGGTGAAAGCAGCCACAATAGCACTGCTGGGATCGACCAAAAGGGTGAGAGGTATGGGAGCGTTTTGGGTTCCCAGCGTGTTCACGACATCACTGTTGTTCGGGTCCTTGCGGTCAACTTTGACGACTTCAAAATCCTTTTTGTTCTTTCGGGCATATGCATCCAAGTTTTTCTCCATGGTTTCACAATCCGCATTTCCCGCTTCATAGAAAAAAAGACAGGCAAATTTTCCCGCTGAAAGCGCCTGCATCAAACTCTGCGTAGCTTTAGAGGAATTGGCTTGTAACTGAAGAACTTGAATCGGTGTTGCGGGCTTCTGATTCTGCGTTTGTGCCTGAACGCAGCCATTCTCCTTGTTCCAGAAGTTCAAATTGAAAAAAATCATTGCCATTACTAAAACCCCGATAATACCATAACCCCATCTATTTCTGGTATGGGTTCGCATTTCCTTCTCCTTTCCTTGAAAATTACTGTTTACTCGATAAATTTTCACTTGTTACCGGAACGGTAAAGCGACTACTGTCTGGATCACTCAACTCCAAGGTAATCGACTTGGTTAACGTTGCATTTTCCGCTTCCCTTTTAAGCTTGACCTTCAGTTTCACCTCCTCGGAAGGTTTAATCGTTTTATCTGAAAGCTTCGCTTTCACCAACTCACTAGGAGTAGCCACTATTTTTATTCCCAAATTTGTGGTTGTAATATTTCTAATCTCAACTTCCATTTCTGGACTTTCAGCCAAATTGACAGATGTGAAATCCAAGCGGTTTGGCGAAATCTGAACGGATAAGTTACTATCCGGTTTTGGCATTACATCCGCCGCGATCCAAACCCAAGTTATCGAATCGATGGAATCATTGGAAACGACTCGAGTCGATTTTTGTATATTATGTGTAGCTTTACCTGAACTAAAAATTATCTCTAATCTCGCGCTGTCACCGGCAGCCAGCTCCTTTTTCTCCAGCGGAGCCTGGGTACATCCTCAACCGGGTTCGACCTTTAAGATTCTTAAAGTGTCGCCCCCAATGTTTTTAATCCAGAAGGTATGCGATACACGACTCATCTGAGGTGTTCTTCCGAAATTCCAGAGAGTTTCGGAAAACGATATCTTCGGCGGTCCTGCCTTGCTGTGAGGTAAAAAAAGAATCGAACCGATAACCATAACCACAGCCAATGCCAGACCGAGATAAATCCATCTTGTCATACTGGGATTTCTGGTTTGTTTCTCGCGATTCCCGTGATTCTTTGTCTTGTTGCGTTTTTTTGACACCTGTTGTCCTCTAAAGAAGATAGTTTAGTCAGGTCTATTTCATTGCCGCACTCAGACACTTGGGTTTCTTTCCGTTGGCAAAACCAACCACGCAAATGTCGCGATCTCTAAGCTGCAATCTTCGTCTCAACTCCTCTTCGTCTTTAAGGAACTCTGCACCGGAAAGTTGATCCTTTATCAGCTTGAAAAGTTGGCGATTGAAAGTTGAATCTTTCTTTAGAGGAGTATAATAAACCCAGGTACCTCTTCTTTCCCCTTCCACCAGTTTTGCGTTCTTCAGGATATTTAAGTGTTTAGATACCTGATATTGAGGAAGCTTTAGAGCATCCACGAATTCACAGACACAAATTTCACCATCCGTAATTGACAACAATCTCATGATCCTCAAACGAGTTCTGTCCGCTAAAGCCTTGAAAACCTCCGGGTAATTATCCATATTCCTTTTCCTTTCTGTATGCCTATATGCCTACATCGGCATATAATATAACCTAATTACGTTTCTTGTCAAGCTTCTTTTGGGCTATTTGGGAAATATTTTGAAGGTTGTGGTCAAAATCTTGATGATACTATACTAAGATAAGGGGCTCGATACCATATCTTACGCAAACGAAATCATTTCTGATATAATGCTTCATTGGTTCTTTAACCCTGTAGGGCATTCGGGCAAATCTCCAACCAGGGGAAAAGGGGATTATTAGTAAACCGTTCACAGGTTCTCGCTTAGTTCTAAAACCTTTTTCTCGATGATATCTCTTGTTTCTCTGAAAGCCCGGATCGGTTTCCCTTGGGGGTCGGCAATATCCCATTCTATTCTTTGCTTTGCCGGAACAAAGGGGCAAACGTCGCCGCACCCCATGGTGATGACACAGTCAAAAGCCTTCTCGCTTATTTCCTCAAATCCTTTCGATCTCTGCTTGGAAATATCAATGCCCACTTCTTTCATCACCTCTATTGCAGTCTCGTTCACTTTGCTTGAAGGTTTTGAGCCGGCACTATAAACTTCGATTCTGCCTTGAGCCAATTTTCTGGCAAATCCCTCCGCCATCTGACTGCGACAGGAATTTTCAATACATACGAATAATATCCTTTTCATGTGGCAGTCTTGGATAAAAGATTTATATTGAACGGATTCACCGCGATCGGACTAGCTATCCTTGAACAACGAGACAAAAGAGTTCACTTTAAGCGACATTAATCGATCAGAACCAGACCGCTATAGTGCCAGAGCTGGTCATAGGATTTCACCACTTCCAGCTGGTAGCCCAAATTGGCTAATGTGGTATAAACGTCTATGCCGCAGGCTTCCATGGAGGGGCGACCCAGCTCCTCGAATTTGCAGGGCTGGCTGGTGTCGCAGATTTTGCAGATATTACAGGGTCCGGAAGCCATGGCAAAAGCCTTGTAATAGCCGTCTAAAAATATCTCTCTTTCCAGGGATGCGATCTTTCGCCTCATCTCCCGCCTTCTTCTTCTCTCCTTTTCCTTTTGACCGGGTGGGACGTCAAACGTCATGATCAAAGCCCGGGAATAATATTCGAGCATCTTCCGGGTATAATCGGGCGTGGGAGAAAACGGCGGGCAAGTCAAGCAAGTGCCGTAACGTCCGCACCCGTATTGGCATTTCAGCCGCACCCATTCCGCCACCACCACGTTCTTGGGATGTATCAGCTTCACCCACCCGGCTTTAAACTCTTCTGCTTTTTTGATATATTTTTTCATTTTTTCATTTCCTGCTCCTGGGAGGATGTTATCATCCATCTCATAGCCGTGGGATGATAACATCCCACGGGGAGCATAGAGTTACGAACATGGACATCCGCGACGAACTGCGAACCTTTGTTACTTTCCATAACATTGTATAAATTTCCTTAATGACCTATCATAAGTCTTTTCCGCATCTGCCGGGAAAAAACAGGCGGGGAGCTGTTTCATCCGCCAGTGATAGTCGATGCATGCGCAACATATACCCTTGCGGCTGCACGGCTCGTATGTGCAGCTGCATCTTTTCATGTTTTTTTCTTCGTTACAAATTCTTTCTTTCATATCTTCTCCTCCACCAGTTCGGTCCGATGTTCTGTCGTCACAAACCAGCTTCTCTTAAGCCGTCACATAACTAACCCTAAAATTATAACCACCAGGGCGAGGATAAGCAAGGCATTTTGCAGACCCAGCCGGTCGACGAAACTTCCCAGAAACGGGGCAAAGAGGGCGAACACCAGATTCCCCACCATGTTCTGCACCGACAGCATAGTGGCTCTGACATCGGACGGGCATAACCGGTTGAGAAGAATGGTATTACGATAAAAGAGTTAATTGTGATTTCCTTTCTTATCTCCCTCTCCGTTGCATGAAGAGGGGGATAAAGGGGGTGAAGTCAGAAGACCTTCACCGAAATACCGGTAACCTCTTGTGCTTTTTTCGCTATTTGGCTCAATTTATCTTTAGTTACCAAAGTTAAACCGGAGTCAGCCGTAGGCCGGTCGATGGAATAGATTTGCACCTCTTTAGGTTTTATATATTTGATCCTTTCGATCCATTCATTTACTTCCCTCTCTTCTGTATTATCTACTCCTCCTTCTACAAAAATGCTCTGGATGATTATATCTTTCACTTTTTTCAGATTTTCCACCACCTTCTCCAATCGTATCTGTGCCTGGGGACGATTCAGCTCCCGAAAAATCGCTTCGGTCCCGCAGTCCAGCTTCATGATCCGAACGTCCAATTTATTCAGTCCGGATAAGACTCTGGGATTGTCCAGACAGGTCGAATTGGAAAGGATGGCCAATTTGGCACCAGGAGCGTATTTTTCTTTTGCTTGGCGGGCAACGTCAACCATCTTATCAAAATCGGGATGCAGGCACGGTTCACCGTTGCCGGAAAAAGTGATATAGGCAACCGGATTCCGGTTGGTCTCAAGCCAGCTCTCCAGCGCCTCTTTAACCTTTTGAGCCGAAGGAAAATCGGACAAGTGAGCAGTCGCATCAACCGTATGCGCTTTGGTCCAGCCGTAATGACAATAAAGACAGTTGAAGGAACACAATTTGTATTCAGTGGGTAGAAGATTTATCCCCAAGGAGGATCCGAGTCTTCTCGAATTGATGGGACCGTAGATAATCCCCTCTTTTAATTTTAAAGTTTGCATTTTCACCTCCCGAAAGAAAAGGCTTAATTTCCAATTTACATATACTCAAACGATTGTCAATATTTCAAATAAAAACTTAAATTCACTGATTTCCCATTGACTTTTTTGATTGGTGTAGTATATTACGAATAGATTAGTTTCAACTATAAAAAAGAATAACAGTGGTTCTCTCTTTAACCTAAAGGAAGATTAAAGATGAGAAGAAAATGTCTATTTTTTTGTGGTACGTTAGCTTATCTGCTTTTGTCATTATCCCCCTCCTCAGTTCATTGTATAACGATCCAGGATTACAGAGTGAACTCGGACACCTCTGTAGGCATAGCCCAGTATTATACAGACATCGCATTTGATTCTCTGGGCAATTTTGTGATAGTTTACAGTGATCGGGGATTTGACCATGACTTCCGCAAGATATTGTTTCAGCGATTCGACTCGCAAGCTAATCGTCTTGGCGGCCCGGTGTTGGTCTCAGATACCACTATACGTTACAATGATAATCCTGCCATAGCAATGCATCCATCCGGCAGTTTTGTTATCTGCTGGGGGTCTAACACAGGAGGAACTGATTTCAATTCTGATGTCTGGATTCAGAGATTCGATCCATCGGGTAATTCTTTAGGTCCTCGTCAGCAGGTGGATGTAGACCTACCGGATACAACTGGACAGGTGACAGTAATTGATTACACACCTGCCATAGCTATGGATAGACAAGGTAACTTCATAGTAATATGGGCAAGACAGGATTCCATTGGATGGAATGTCTATGCTCAACGTTTTTTTGCTTCTGGGGCGAGAATAGGGAATAACTTCTTAGTAAGCGACTTTCCGGGGAGTGATTATGACTATTGTGAGTGGGAGGTTTATGAACCAAGGTTGGCTTTTAATCCGGCGGGCTATTTTGTAATCTGCTGGTATGGCTGTATCCATTGTCCCACCAGAAGTCCTGGAGTCTGCGCCGCCCGTATTTACAATCCCAACGGAGAACCGGTTACCAAAGTTATTCCTCTTTTTAACCCTTGCTCCTCTAAATGGGCATTTGGCAGCTACCCGGATGTAGCGGGCAATCCTCAAAACAACTTTGTGGTAAGCTCTGATGTCAATACTATTACTTGGAGCTATCCCCATCATGCAGTGATGGTTCAAACCTTTGATACGCTGGGAAATCCGGTTGATACGGGCAAGATTGTCAATGACGTTTTAGACCTGGGGAGTATATGGTTTGTATCCAGGGTAGCAGTGGATGATTCGGATGGATATGTCGTCTTATGGAATGATGCTCGATACGTAAATCGTAACCTCTGGGCACAGAGATTTGACTCTTCTGGTCAATCCGTAGGACAAAACTATCGCCTCAATCTCTCTCCCGGGTCACTAAATAGCTCAGATGGTGAGTCTGGAAATTGGAATATGTACGATTTAGCTATTCATCAAAACACAGTGGGGATAGCCTGGGTCGATTTTAGAAACTACTCGGTATATGATGCAGACGTCTATGCTAAGCTTTTAGACTTGGACAAAATTGGTTTTTACCTACGTGGAGATGTAACTTTAGATGGGAGTATAGACATTGGAGATGTGATTTATCTGATAAATTATCTCTTCAGAAATGGCTGGGGGATTATCCCAGAGTGGATTGGTGATGCCAGTTCAGACGGGAATGTAGACATAGGGGATGTAGTCTTTTTGATCAACTACCTCTTCAAAGGGGGTCCTCCACCTGAACCTACCTGAAAACTTCCTTTGTTTTCGACGATGGTTATCGAAGAATGTCCTCGTTTTTTATGATTCATTACCCGTTTCTCATTCCCATCAAGCAATATCGGTAATGTGATCTAATTCCCCCAAATAGCACATCTTCAATATAGTATGGGATCATCCCCTTTCTTTTAATGCCCATAGTTACTCCAATATCAGTTAATATCCACAACCCCCCTAATTACCCCACCATAACCTACATCGTTTCAATAAGTTATCTAATCATCTCAACTGATATACTTTTCGATCAGCTACGGCACTCTTTTTGCCATTCTGAGAAAGCGAAAAGTCTTTAGGAATTAGCTGGAAGGAGACAAGATGCTGACCAAGATAAGAAAAATCGTACAAAGTTTGTTCCCCCAAGGAGAAAAAGGGGTCACCCTGTTGGAAGTGGTGATCAGCATGGCCATCTTTTCCACCGGGCTTCTGATGATGGTCCCCATGATCGTCACCGCGCAAAAGGGAAACATATTCGCCAACGGAACCACCAAAGCCGCTCATCATATCCAGGCGAAGATCGAGGAGATCAAAAACACCCATAACTTTGCTTCAGGATATGACCATCCCGAGGGGATGACCCGAAGGTGGACCGTGGAAGACGTCAACTCCTTTTTGAAAAGAGTAACCTTGGAGATGGTGTGGCTGGATAAAGACAGTCTGGAACATCATAACGTTACGGTAACTTATGAATCGCATAACTAATAAAATCAGGAAGATGAAGATGAAAAAACATGGTTCCAAAACAAGCGTTGTTTTGTGTTGTTTCCACCGGAGAAAAGAAAAGGGATTTACCTTGCTGGAGCTTCTGATCGCCCTTCTGATCAGCGGGGTGTTGGTCACCGCCGGTTACGGGGTATATATCAACCAGCACGAGGGATGGATCATCCAGGAGCAGATCACCACCATGCAGCAGAACGCCCGCGCAGCCATGCACGAGCTGGAGACCAAGATCCGGATGGCGGGTTACAAACTGCCGGGCGGTTTCGAACCCATCTATGCCAAAAACTCCAATCCGGATACCATCACCATACTGTTCAAAAGCGAGTCCGACTGCGACGCCCCCATCGAGCACTCCATGCCCCAGCCCAGCTCGGAGCTGAGGTGCGACGGGCACGATATTAGCTGTTTCCTCGAAAACACCTGGGCTTACATCTATGATCCCTTTGCCGATACGGGGGAGTTCTTTTACATCACCCAGGTTCAGACCTCGTCCAGTCACATCCAGCACAACACCACGGATCTCTCCCGGTGTTACCCCCAGGGGAGTATCGTGGCCTACGTGGACATGTTCAAGTTTTACATCGACAAAACCGACACCACCCATCCCAATCTCATGGAGCGGCACGTGCTTGAGACCCCGGTGGTGTATGCGGAGAATATCGAGGATCTGCAATTCAGATACGGTCTGGCCAACGGGGTGTACGTTGACGTTCCGCCGGCGGCATCGGTGGTCCGGGAGGTGATGATCTCGCTGACCGCCCGCACCGACAAAAAGGATCTGCAGTTTGCAGGCCAATACCGAAGGAGGAGTTTAACCTCGGACGTCAAGATAAGAAACCTGGGATTGTGATAAAAGTCTATTCAAACCAGAACCAGAGAAAGGAAAAACCATGCTGAAAAAACTGAAAAACGAAGAAGGATTTACCCTGCTGATATTTCTCTCTTTGCTTTTGATGTTGACATTAATTGGGGTCGCCGCGGTGATGACCTCCACCACCGATGTGAACATCGCCGGAAATGATCTTAAGTCCATAAACACCTTCTATTCGGCAGAAGCGGGATTGGAGAAAGCCATAGCTCAAATCCGAGCGCATTATACCTCCGGTGCCACCGGACCGCCTAATCCGCTCCCCTCCGATTCTTTTGATCTGGGCAACACCGCCATAATTTACAGCACGGTGGACAACGGTGCTGCCACCTTGGAAACCCTGACCGTGGGAGCATACAAGGGGCTTTACGCTATGGTGAAAAGCTTCACCATCACCTCCCGGGCAAAAGACCAGGGGACCCAGACCGAGACCAAGATCGAATCGGACGTAAAGGACGCGCTGGTGCCTATCTTTCAGTTTGCCGTCTTTTACGAACAGGATTTGGAGATTCTGCCCGGTCCTAACATGACCTTAGGTGGAAGGGTGCACAGCAACCATGATCTCTACCTGGGATCACGCGCCTCGCTTCAATGTGACTCCTGGACCACGGCTGCGGGGGACATCTATCACGGAAGGAAGGACAATCCATCCGACGACATGACCGGTGACGTGACCATCAAGGACCGGTACGGTACTTACCAGAGTATGAAGAACACCGATGGAACCTGGCTGGATTCCAATGATCCGGCTTGGGTCTCCAGCTCCTTGAATCGGTGGGGGGGAAAGGTTCAGGATCAATCCCACGGAATGACCGAGCTTAACCTCCCGGTGGTCGTCTCCGGCGATCCCATCGACATGATCAAAAGAGCGAGCGGCGGCAACACCGACAGCTACGAAAACACGGCGGGGTTGAAGATCGTGGACGGGCAGGTGCTGTATAAAAATGCCAGCGACGTGTGGGTAGACGTGACCTCGACTTTCACCAGCACCTCCATTCTCACCACCAACAGTTTCTACAATTACCGGGAGGGCAAGACGGTGACCGCCTACGACATCGATATTTCCAAGCTGAATACCAGCGGGTATTACCCCCGCAATGGAATCCTGTATGCCTCTCGAAACCTGGTGGCGGGAACCCAACAGGCGATCCGGCTGAAAAACGGAGCGGAATTGGCATCGCCTTTGACCGTGGCAACGAACAATCCTTTATATACCTTGGGAAATTACAACAGCGTTAACAAGAAAGCATCTGCTCTTTTCACCGACGCCTTAACCGTCTTGTCTACCAACTGGAGCGACGCCAACAGTGACAAATCCTTGAGCAACCGGGTAGCAAACAACACCACGGTGAATGCTGCATTTCTCACCGGGAACAGCCAGACTACCTTATCGCATTATAACGGAGGGCTGGAGAATCTGCCCCGGTTTTTGGAAACGTGGAGCGGCAAAACTTTTACCTACAAGGGTTCCATGGTGGACTTGTGGTTCAGCGAACAGGCAACCGGTGCCTGGGTTTACGGAAGCCCGCAATACGAGGCGCCCAACCGGAGTTGGTCTTTCGATACCGACTTTCTCAATCCGGCCAACCTTCCGCCGGGCGTGCCCCAGATCAACACGGTTTTGAAAGTCAGCTGGGTGCAGAGGATAGTCAGCCAGTAACGGAAAACACCTCCTCTTAAGACCTACTTGCCCCAACAAGAACAGGGGAGATTTGAAAATCTCCCCTGTTTTGTTTTTGTGTACATTCTAACTTGGAGAAACCAAATCAACCTAATCTAACTCTTCCCAATATCCTGAAAAACCCTCTCTTCCCCAACCTCACCAGCTTCTCGCCTGTTACGGAGACTTTCAGGTTTTCATCATCGACTCTTTGATTATCGATATATAAACCACCCTGCTTGATCAACCGTCTTACCTGGCTGGTCGACTCCGCGCAGCCGGCTTTTACCAAATAGTGGCCAATCCAGATTTCGGCTTCGTCATATTCTACCTGTATCACCGGTATATTTTCCGGCAGTTCCTTTTTGGAGAATACCCTCTCAAACTCCTCGCACGCCTTGTCCGCTTCTTTCCGGTCGTAATACATCCGTACGATCTCTTTTCCCAGTCTCTTCTTCAAGATCATGGGATTTGTCTGGTTCCCATCCAGGTCTTTTTTGATTTGTGTTAGTTCTTCGGAGGAAACGTCCGTCACCAGCTCGAAAAATTTGTATATCTGCTCGTCCGGGATGGACATGATCTTGCCGAATATCTCTTTTGGTGGCTCTGCTATACCGATGTAATTACCCAATGATTTGGACATTCGCTGTTGACCATCCGTCCCCACCAGAACCGGCATGGTCAAAATCACCTGAGGTTTCTGTCCGTACAGCTCCTGAATGGTCCTGCCGGCTAAAAGATTGAATTTCTGCTCGGTGGCGCCGATCTCTATGTCGGCTTTTATCATCACCGAGTCGTAAGCCTGCATCAATGGATAGAAAAGCTCGTGAATGCTGATGGGAATTTGCTCTTTGTACCTTTTAAAGAAATCGTCCCTTTCTAACATCCGGGCTACGGTGAAATTGGATGCCAGCTTCATCACCTCTTCAAAGCTCATCTTGCTGAACCACTCCCCGTTGAAATGAACCTCGGTTTTGGATTTGTCCACCACTTTGAAAAACTGCTCCTGGTAGGTTTTGGCGTTTACTTTGATCTCGTCCATGGTAAGCTGGGGCCGGGTCTCGGAACGTCCGGAGGGATCGCCCACCATGCCGGTGTAGTCCCCGATGATCAAAATCACCTGATGACCCAATTCCTGAAACTGCCTGAGTTTTCGCAGACAAACCGTATGCCCCAGGTGAATGTCCGGGGCAGTGGGATCGAATCCCTGTTTCACCTTCAGGGGCTTGTTCTCCCGGATGCACGTTTTCAGCTTGTCGATCAGTTCCTCCTCCGGGATGATCTCCACCGTCCCTCTTTGGATGACCTTTAACTGTTCCTCCAGGCTCAACATTCCGCCTCCATTGGCTGAGTGAATGATCCAACCATCCAGATTACCGGCTCAAAGATCAAATCGGTTATTATATAAATTTAAGTCCCGTCAAAAGCAAGTTATTTTCTTCCAATTCAGGGAATAGGCGACATTTATTTGAATATCAGGACAGGGTTGAATGCCCTTTCCTTCGACCCTGAGGTCTCAGGACCGAAGGGCAGGGTGAATTCCTTCAGGATGAACCCTGTCCTATGATGACAAAGCGAGACTTCTCTTAGGGCGGGAATTTCCTAAGGGTCTCCGTTGTCCCGCCTCTTTCAGCTTTTGTTGTGTCTGGACCTCCCAAACAGAAGGATGTCTGCCCTCAGTCCCAACATACAAAAGCAAAAATCCCCCCCGCAGAATACGGGGGGGACTTTTGATCGTACTTTACTCTTTGGAAAACAGATCACGGATCACAGCATTTGGGAACGGGTCCGTTCTTGAACAAGTAGTTGATCAGGACGACGACGTCTCCTACGTCGATATTCCCATCACAGTTGGTATCACCCTCGATGAACGGAACCGGCGCCGGTCCATGCTTGAACAGGTAGTTGATCAGGTAGACTACGTCACCGATATCCACCACTCCGTCGCCGTTGGGAATATTCACATCGCCGCGGTAATCCCACGGGCTGATGTGAATGGCATATTCCGCCTCGGTGAAGACCGGAGAGACTCCGTTCCAGGTCCTGTACCTTGGCAAGAACTCATCCGGGAAGTTTTGATGGTTGAAATCGTAGCAATCGCCCGGATAATCGGGCAATGCCCAGACTCCGCCCGGACTGGGTGAAGGCTGCATCACCGAGTAGATGTCATGCGAGACGTTCCCGGCATCGTTGTGCGTGGGAGCCGGATGCCCCGGCAAGTGTTGTATGATCATGCCGTTCCCTACCCGACCCGGCATTCCCATCTCCGCAGCGTCGAAGTATGGATCGGAGAAGGCGATCTGGGACTGCTGCGAGTTCACACCCGCCACGGTGACGTAATGCCCGCCGCAGCGGTACCAGTCTCCGCTCCCGGCTGGGTCCTCAAACCAGAAGCCGAGAAGCAGTATGACGTCCTCAGATTTTTCTACCAACGACTCCACGTGAGCAAAAGTGGGTTTAGCTTTCATGACCACGCAGAAGGTGTCCATAAGGAATGGTTCGCTGGCCAGCCACATCTGTATACCCTGGTACATCTGAACGATGTTGGTTCCGCTATGTTGACAATAGCCGGTCTGGATTCCATCCGTATCAAAGAGCCAGGCCAACCTCTCCACTAACTCACCCCAAGGCGGCATGCCGCTTGGCTGGAGTTGTGGCCCCGGAACAAACGGTGGGGTTGGCGGGAAAATAGGTATAACTGGAGGAGTCCAGGGGGTGGCCACATGATCCACGTTCCAAGGATCGTGATCGTCCCACAACCCTCCCATCAATGGCGGGTTATTGTCCATGTAATCGCGCACCAGCGGGAACATGTCCACTCCGTCTCCGGGTGCCAGTGGCGGGACTTGATATTTGGAGTCAAACCACCAGAAACAGTTAGCCACCGCTGCCGGTCCGCAGAAGGTGTACTGTCCGGTCCCCAGTTTTATCCAGTTATCCTGTTTTTGATCGAAATCCGGCATACCGGAAGGTGCGTAATCCGGATAGGACGGTTTCCAGTACCAGCCCGCTACCTCACTCAAAGTCACGCGAGTGGTGCAATAAGAAGTTTCACAACCGTCGGTCAGATCATGGATCACCAGATATACGCCTGCCGCACAACCGGAAGTCTGCCAAACTACATTCCAAACTCCAGAGGAGGTTCCATGACCGGAAGTTCTGGTGATGGAATACGATCCACAACTTGGAATAACCTGAATGGACGCTTGGTCAAGGATAATGTCGCCATCCGGATCGTTTCCGCTTATGTCATAACTCACCACATCGCCAACAAAAGCGGTCAGGGAATCAGGCTGACCTATCTGGGGCGGATGATTGGGAGCCAAGGTGCAATAGGTGGTACAATAGGAGGTGTTCTGCATCGCATCGGTCAGATCCACGACTATCTGGTAGGAGACATTCCCCTGACAACCATTGGTGATCCAGCTGACCAGCCAGGTACCGCTGGAGGTCCCCTGTCCAGATATTCTGGATACCGAATAAGTGCCGCAGGAAGGTATTACCGACAATGAAGCCTGATCCAAAATCACGTCTCCATCCGGATCTATGCCATGGAAAGTGTAATAGACCGTGTCGCAAACCTTGTAATCATAAAGGGTATCCGGCTGGATTATCTCCGGCGGACGATTTCTCGGTGAGACCACCACCGCATATTCCACCTCGGTATGGACCGGATCCATCCCGTTCCAGGAACGGGTTTGTTGCAGGAATTGATCCGGCACGTTTTGAGCACCGAAATTGTACATCCAGTCATAGGGATATACCGCTGCAGGATAGTCGGGAATCCACCAGGAACCGCCCGGGCTGGGGGAGCCCTGCATGATTGCGTAAATATCGTGAGAAACATTCCCCGCATCATTATGGATGGTCGGATCAGCATGCGGAATCGGCGTATGCGGGATTATGGTACCGTTACCAATCCTGCCCTGGTTTCCTTGCTCTGCCCAGTCGAAACATGGATCGGAGAAGGCAATCTTGGACGAATCGGAGCACACTCCTGCCACGGTCACGTAATGTCCCCCGACTCTATACCACTGTCCCGGCCCAGCAGGGCAAGGCGGAAAACTTGCACAACCCAACGCGTCCGGAGTGGGATCAAGTCCGCAGCTGGGGAAAGGCGGCGGCGGTGGCGGACCTATGCCCATAAGGAAGTTATTGAGATAATCGCAATCCAGTGAATTCAAAACCCCGTCATCGTTCACATCCGCGGCATCGTCACACAAAAAAGGTGGACCTGCCCAGCATCTGCTAACGTCCGCCATGTTGACCACCCCGTTCGCATCCACATCCCCCCGGATGAATTCCTGTTCTCCCGTGCCGAAATACCAGAAGCCCAACAGCAGGATCACGTCCTCACACATCTCCACCAGACTCTCCACCTGGGCAAAGGTGGGCATCTCGATGGTCCTCTCGTACAATCTGTCTGCCAGAGTATGCCCGTCCGGGAAAGTCTCGCTTTGTAGCCAGGCTTCGATCCCTTGCTGCATGGTCATCACGTTCGTTCCGGTATGTGAGCAATAGGTGGTTCTGATGCCGTCGGTATCAAAATACCATGCCAGCCTCTCCACCAGCTCACCCCAGGAAGGGACCTGATTGACCGGTTGAACTCCGGCGACAAACGGCTGCGGTGTGGCTGGAGGTGCAGGAATATTGGGTGGGTTCCAGGGGGTATTAACATGATTCACATTCCACGGGTCGTGATCGTCAAATCCCACCCGGGGAGGGTTATTATCCAGGTAATCTCGGACCAAGGGGAACTGATCCCAACCGTCTCCGGGAGCGCCGGGAGGATTGTTAAATTTGGAATCGAACCACCACCAGCAGTTTGCCACTGCTGCAGGACCACAGAAAGTCCATTCTTGCTGAAGCCCAACCTGTTTCCACCAGTTGTCTTGCTTCTGATCGAAATCCGGCATGCCGGAAGTCGCATAATCAGGGTACTTGGGTTTCCAATACCAGCCTTTTTCGCAGCGGATCTGAACGTTATCTGCTCTTCCGGCAAAATCCCAGCCTGAACCTGCCACTCTAATGCTGCTAATTGTAGCTGGATTAGTCAGCTCGGTTAGGAGATTAAAAGAGTTTAATACCCACAGACCTGCTGGGATCTGTTGAGCGGTTACCACCCCGTTACCGGTTACCTGCTTGTGATTCGGTGGCGGTCCGGTCGATTCGTCTATCCAGAGGTACCAGCCCCATTGCCAATATCTGGGGGTTCCTCCGGTATCGGTATAGTAAATCACCACCGTTACCGGATATTCCCAGTCTTGGGGAGTAATACCAGACCCCCCTAAATTGTGTGAAAAAGCCTTCACGTCTATGGTCAAATTGAGGATGCGGCTGTTGGTCACATTGAAATTTAAGACCTGCTCGCACCCGGTCCAGTCTCCGCTTGCTCCCCCATTCGATCTCACCCAATTCAACGACCACAAGCCGGAGGATGAAGAACCGTTATCCAAAGCCGGTTTAATGATGGAGGTTTCGCCCGGACCTCCGGAGAAAGTCTCCAGTTTGGTCCAACTATTGGGAATCGAATCGTCTCCGCTGGCAAAAAATCCACCTTCAAAATCACCATTAGAGACCAAGTTTAAGGCATTAGCCCCAGACCACATCAAGCCCATCAACAGAATCGTCCCTACAAACAAATATTTTCTCAGCATCTTTCTCTCCTTTCTGCCAAAAAAGAAATTTTAGAATTTTTTAGAAAAGGTCATAATATCCGGGGACCACCTCCTCATAATAAGGGTGCATGTTTAAGTATCATTCGTTTGGAATTTATCTTTCCCGATCTTTCCTGGTGGGGTCACCTCCTTTCTTAAAATCGGGGATATTTTTTGAATCTTGATATTTATTTAACACGGTCTTTCTCAGCATATCAGCATCAAAGAAAACAGAACCGGACATTTCATCATTGACACCGCAAAAGACGGTGTATGTGAGGTCCGTTTCTGCAGAGATGGACGATAATCCATGCGCTACCGGATTTTTCATAGGCACGCAGAAAAGAAATTCTCGTATTCAGTTTACTAAAATAGAAAAAAACGTTTCCCCTTCTGATAATCAAAATAATTCACACTCCATTTTTGTCAAGCAAAAAACTTTGCTCTCAGCCGGTATTTTCTTTCAATTAAAAGATACTAAGAAGACTTAAGAAAAAACTTAAAAAAACAAGATAAAATATATCTTCTTTGACTAAGATAATTCGTTTATTCGCTTATGGTTAGCTCAACAATTGATCTAGATTGAAATTCAGACTCAAAATAATTTGAAGTTTAGTTGGGGTGAGTAAGATTGGATGCGCAAATGAGCAGAAATTTGAAAAACGCTTTTGTGATAATCTGTACTTTCGTCTTTGTATCCTTCACTCCCTCGCTTATTAATTATGCCCAAAAAAACAGTCGAGGAAAAGTATTTCCTCGACCGCTCATATTAATTAGATGCTAGACTAAGCAGGAAAACAATCTTTACTTCGTGGGGACTTTCTTCTTGCTACTAACCTGGGTTATGTTCTCCTTGAAGACTTTTCCCAATCTTTTGATCCCCTCGGTGATCATCTCGTGGCTGGCGTTGGAGAAGTTCAACCGCAGAGTATTATCTTTATCCTCATACGGGAAAAACGGTTTTCCGGGAACGTATGCCACCTTCTGCTGCCTGACCGCTTCCTCCAACAGAGCCGTCGCCGATACCCCTTCGGGCAATTCCACCCACAGGAAAAGTCCTCCTTCGGGCTCGGTCCATTTTACGTTTTCCGGGAAATATTCCTTAAGGGCTTTGATCATCAAATCCCTTCTCTGACTGTAGGAATCCTTGATCAACTGAATGTGCCGATCCAAATTCCCGGCTTGAATATACTCATACACCACGTATTGAGCAAAAGTATTGGTGTGTAAATCCGCTCCCTGCTTCATTCGCTCGACCATATTCATCATTTCTGTGGTAGCGGCAATCCACCCGATCCGCAGTCCCGGTGATACGATCTTGGAACAGGTCCCCAGCTCGATCACCAGCTCCCCCCCCAGACTTTTAAGCGAGGGGAGATCTTCCCCCACATATCTCAAGTCTCCATAGGGATTATCGTCAATTATGGGGATGTAGTATTCCTCCGCCAGCTTGATCAGCTGTTTTCTTCTCTTTAAGCTCATAGTCCTGCCGGTGGGGTTCTGAAAATTGGGAACCACGTAGATGAAACGGGGCTTGTATTTTTTGATTTTCTCCTCCACCAGATCCACGATCATCCCCTCTTCATCCATATCCACCGTGACATATTGGGGGTGGTGGACGTTGAACGCCTGAATGGCTCCCAGGTAGGTGGGGTTCTCACATATCACCGCGCTGCTTTTATCCAAAAATACCCGACCGGTTAGATCCAAACCCTGTTGAGAGCCCGAGGTAATGCAAATATTCTCCTCGGTCAAACCGGTGCACCCTTTTTGGGTAAGTCTTTCAGCTATGGTCTTCCGTAGGGGAAGAACCCCCAGGGTGAGACTATATTGAAGAGCTTTGTTCGGGTATTCATCCAAAACTTTGGTGCACGCTTTGAGCAAGTTCCTGTCGGGAAAAAGCTCCGGCGCGGGAAGACCACCGGCAAATGAGATCACGTCCGGTCTTTCCGTTATCTTCAATATCTCTCTGATGGCGGAGCTTTTCATCTCGTGCGCCATAACCGAATATGTCCAATTTAAAGTCATATCAATCCTCCTAAAGGGAAAATGGAATTCACAGTCTCTTCTTCTATGCAATTATTACTTTTGCATTTCCGTAAAAGTTGCACTTATACTTCGACGCCATCAATAAAACCTAAAAACCGATAAAGTCAAGGAGATTTTGGAATGTAGCGTGGAGGTTTAACACCAGATTTATCATGCGCAGCCGAGGTTTAAAGGGCTTGATGAAAACCCCGAAATCAAAAACTTGCTTTTGCGTTTTTATGAAATAAAAGGGTTTTGAATCCCAATTATTCAAGTTTTACGAAAAACCGCATCAGCCCCGCGAGGCGGGATTTCCGCTTTGCTCCAACAAGCTGGTGCACACCGAAAGGCTACTTTTTCAACAACCCCATAAAGGCTTGGCTACGGGTTGACTAGAGATTCAAGGGATGGAGATGATATCAAAAAAGATCTGATCAGGATCGAGTGCGGTTTTGATACGGGAACTTATGGTAGCTTTTATGTCCTTCAAGTTTTTGTTTTCATTCCGGGGAGAAGGATCGGGAATAAAGGCAGGGTAATGTTTCCGTTTTTTTATCGGAACCAGTCGCAGGCTTATCTCGGTGATGAAACCCAAAGTTCCCCAAGAGCCAACATACAAGCGGGGGAGATCGTATCCGGTTACCGATTTGAACGTCCTCGCCCCCACATGCATGATCTCCCCTTGAGGATTGATCAGCTCCAGAAACAAAACATAATCTTTGGTCTGAATGCTCCTATCGTCGGATTTTCCTTTGAGGTTGGTGGCGACCGATCCGCCGATGGTGCCGACTGATTTTGGACCGGCAAAGGGATAGAACAGATTGAATTCATCCAGACGCTGGTTCAAATCCTTAAGAGGGAAACCAGGTTCCAAAATCACATACAAATCCTCAGACACAACTTTCTTGAGTTGATTCAGACGACCTGTCTTCAAAATGATTAGATTTTCAGAGGTAAGTTTTGAGGAATCAAGTAATGAACCTAAACCTAGTGGGAGAAGCTTTAACTTGTGCTCGTTGGCCAATCTTATGACTCCTGATGCCTTGGTGACATCCTCTGGTGAAACAAAGACTCCATCCAATCGTGCTTCGAGATTTCCCTTTCCGACGATCTTCTCTAATTGTTCAATTATCGTGCTGCTTAGCATATTGATGTTATTTGTCTTAGCTCAAAATCGGTTATAAAATATTATCTCCAACACCCGCCAAATATATAATTGGCGAGAATGGCTGTCAAGACAATTGTGGAATAATGAAAAGGCGGAATAAACTAATGGCAGATTCAAAAATCCACATGTTTTCTTAGCTTCTCCTCCGTGGGTGCTAAACACTTCTTGAAAGTTTAAATGATTGTAATACCCGTAAAAGTTTGGACAGAATGGCTAAGATCTTTTACCTGCAATTGCAAAGATAATGACAGCGTTTGCAGAACAGGGATCATCAAAAGAGGAAGTCAATGTATATGAATTGATACCAAGTTACTGCCGGACAAACGATTAAGGAAACTCATCAGAGAGTGGGCAGGCGGCATAGGTTTTGCAGTGGTGTTAAGCACGTGAGAAAGGAGTATATTATGAAACCATTAAACTTTTGTCATAGGGAAAAGGGATTCTCGCTGGTAGAGTTGACTATCGTGGTGGCTATCATCGGGGTTCTGGCTGCACTGGCCATCCCCAGCTTTATGAGCTCCTCTGCCAAAGCCAAACAGAGCGAAGCCCAGTTGATCCTAAAGCAGATCTACGCCATGCAGCATACTTACCGGCAGGAAAAAGACGCCTACTACCCCAGCGACGGAAGCACCATCGTGATCCAGCCGGGTGAAACCATCGGTCCTCTGTACGTGGAGGTAGCATCCACAGCACGCTACAGCTACTCGATTACAGCCAATCAAACCAGTTTCACCGCGACTGCCGGAACAAAGAGTACCACCGGACTGGATGATGACCCGACTTCGGACATCTGGACCATTGATCAGACGGGAACGCTCACCTGTATTACTAATGATGCCATCCAATAACAAACAGCTGCATCTAAGTAAGAAGAAAACAACATAAAATAGAAATCACCCTTGGTGTTGATTCATATATCTGAACCTCTGTTTTGTCAGGTATATCATATCCGCTTCTTAATCCGCAACTTTGAATTTGTTTCCATAATCCGTTCGTTTGGACTGGAACAAAATCTCCTCATCTTATCCTTAGAACTAATAAAGACTTCCTGATAACAGATCGAAAACTCATAATTCCATTTACCAATTAATCAGGATGATATCAAGATTTTTTCATATTTGTCGATTGACATAAAACAATGGTGTTTTCCAACTACTGAAAATCCAAAAATGCTGAATACTCCAACACCAGATGATGTTTTATTCTACATCAATTTCCTTATTGATAATAAACAAGTTGGCAAATCATTCTACAATCTGATAAGATTGGCGTTGAAATGTTCTACACTATTGTGAATTTTTTCACAATCTTGTGTTCTTAACAAAAATAAATTTTAGTATTGTAAGTTATTTATTGGTATAGATTTAATTTCATAAATTATGGGTATTTGAATTTCGGCATCTCTTTTGCAGATATAACCAAGTGAAATGAAACCGATAACATCTAACAAAAACCGAGGTGATTAAAATGTCAGTAGCAATAATCCTATTCTTCGTGGCCATAGCCATCGGGGTCAGCATTTATCGTGAAAGAAAAGCTGTCCCGGCAACAGAAAGCATTAAAGCAAAGCTTAGCAGTGTCTTACAGGGATTCTTTGTACATCCAGGGCATAGCTGGGTGAGGGTGACCGAGCCTTCCTTAGTAGCAGTCGGAGCAGATGAATTCACCAAATCAGTGTTCGGATCGGTAGAAAGAATCACTTTGCCCGAAGTAGGAAGCATGATCCAGCAGGGTGGTAAAGCCTGGGGTTTGAAAAGAGGACTAAGGCATCTAGTTCAGACTGCACCCATCAGCGGCAGGGTAGTGGAAGTAAATCAGGCATTATATGAAAATCCCGAAATTCTGAAGGAAAAAAGCCCGGATCGGAATTGGATTTTGAAAGTCCAGCCCATTGGGTTGAACCGGCAGTTAAGGAATCTGATTGGAGGCTGGACTTTAAGCCGTTGGAACCAGGCGGTAAAGGAGCAGTTGGCATCGATCCTGGGTTCGGCGGAATTCGCCGTGTTACAGGACGGCGGAGAGCTGGTGTCGGATCTGGGGGATCATCTGACCGAAGAGCAGTGGAACAAGGTGACCAAGGAATTCTTTGCAACGAATCGGAACTAGTAAACAGTAAACTAAATCAAACGGGAGGAGTAAGATGGTAGCACTATTGGTAGTAGGGACTTTCATCGTGGCTCTGATAATCGACGCGCTGGTTCGCAGAGCCAGAAAGGGAAGAATGGAGCCGGCCAAGGTTTATGCAACAGTTTCAGAGCGAAGAATGCCGGGATTTCCGCCCGGGTATTTCTTCACCCCCGGACACGTGTGGGTGAACTTAAGAGCATCCGGTAGAGTACAGCTGGGAATAGACGAGCTGATCGGCCGTTTGATCGGAAAAGCCGATAAAATCGAGATGAAAAAAGTAGGGGATAAAGTTCACAAGGGAGAGATTTTGGCGTCGGTCATTCAGGGCGACAAAACCATCCGCATCGTCTCCCCCATCGAAGGAACCGTAGAACAATACAATTACGAGCTGGAGGACCACCCGGAGGAATTCACCGAGAACCCTTACACCAAGGGTTGGTTCTACCTGATCAATCCCGCCAACTTGTCTTCCGATTTGAAGAACTTCGCGGTGGCGGATCAGACCAAGAGCTGGTGGTCCAAAGAGATCAACCGGCTGCGAGAATTCGTTCAGACGCATCTACCTCAGCCAGCCATGGCGGGACTCACCTACCAGGACGGCGGGCTTCCTTTGGAAGGTCTGGTAGCACACTTCGACCGCAAAGCAGTAGCGGAGTTTGAAACCCAGTTCCTGGGATATAAACCGGGTAAGGATTAAGCCATGGAAAAGAGAAAAGAAAAAGGACTCTTCTTAATTGACTCAATTTTGTATCCTGACTGTCGGATATGCTTGCGGGGATCTTCCTGCAGAACGGAGAAGAAACTCTCCGCTACCTCTGGCAGCCGGGTGAAGGAGAAAAAGGGAGAAACATTACATGGAAAAGCAAAAAGGACTTCTAATTGATGTCACCAAATGTATCGGATGCGGTGCCTGCGTATCCGCTTGTAAGGAAGCCAATGGTCTCCCGCCGGAGATAGAGGAGGAGCTCTCGGCCGATTCTTACACCGTGGTCAAGGAGAAAGACGGCATGTACTATCGCCGATTGTGCATGCACTGCGAAGATCCCTCCTGCAAATCGGTCTGTCCGGTAGGGGCTTTTGAAAAGACACCCCAGGGAGCGGTGATATATCATGCCAACAGATGTATCGGCTGCCGCTATTGCATGCAGGCTTGCCCTTTCAACGTGCCGACCTATGAATGGAAAAAACGCGCACCCAAAGTGCAAAAGTGCATACTGTGTTACCACAGATTGAAAGAAGGAAAAGCCACCGCCTGTTCCGAGGCTTGTCCTACCGGAGCCACCATGTTCGGCGACCGGGAAGAGCTTGTGGCGGAGGCGCGGAAGAGAATTCAGGAAAATCCGGGGCAATACGTCGATCATATCTACGGGGAAAAGGAAGTGGGAGGAACTTCGGTTATGTTCCTGTCGGCCGTTCCCATGGGAGAATTCGGTTTCCCTACCAACCTTCCCGATTACTCTCTGCCCCAGCTGACCTGGCAGGCGCTCAGCAAGGTCCCCAGCGTGGTTATATTCGGCGGAGCGTTTCTCTACGGGGTCTGGTGGATCATCGACCGGCGTATGGAGCTGGCGGAATACAAAGCCAAAAGGAAAGAGACGGATAAATCTTAAAAGGAAAATTACTGTTTGGAAATCAAATGTATCAACTTAAGAAAAATAATAAGAAAGCGAGATCAAAATGGATTTCAAATTACCGTTCAAAATGACTTTCTGGAAGGTGGTTTTGCTTCTCATCTGGTTGGCCGGACTGGTAGCCACCATCATTCGCGTTACCGGTGGTTTGGGGGCTTCGACCAATCTGAGCGATAAATATCCCTGGGGGCTGTGGGTGGGATTTGACGTGATCTGCGGAGTGGGACTGGCAGCCGGTGGATTCACCATAGCCGCGGCGGTTTACGTTTTTCACGTTAAACGCTTCTACCCGGTCTTGAAGCCCACCATTTTGACCGCATTTTTAGGATACCTTCTGGTGATAGTGGGTCTCTTGTTCGACGTGGGGCGTCCGGATAGAATTTACAATCCCCTGCTCATGGGGAATTTTCATTCGGCTCTGTTTGAAGTAGCCATGTGCGTCATGTTTTACACCACGGTCTTGTTCTTCGAGTTCAGCCCCAATCTGCTTCAGAGGCTGGGCTGGAGCGGGCCCAAAAGATGGATCACCAAGATAACCGTTCCGCTGGTGATTTTAGGAGTCATCCTCTCCACCATGCACCAGTCCTCTTTGGGCTCCTTGTTTTTGATCATGCCCGAGAAGATGTACATCTTCTGGTACTCGGCTTCGCTTCCGCTTTTGTTCTACGTCTCGGCCATAGCCGCCGGATGCGCCATGGTGATATTCGAATCGCATTTAAGCTTCCGGGCTTTTGGCCACAAGCTCAAAGACGACGTGCTGGCGGACGTGGGTCGAATCTTATTGGTAGTCCTGGTGATGTATCTTCTGATGAAGATATACGATTTCACCGCCCGGGGAGCCTGGTCATCCATTTTCATCCCCCGCATGGAGACTTACATGTTCTGGCTGGAGGCGTTGGCCGGGATAATTGCCCCCATCATACTGCTCTCCATCCGCAGGGTAAGGTTAACCACGGTAGGTTTATATGCCACCTCCATCTGCGTCATCAGCGGTTTTATGTTGAACCGGCTGAATACCGCCACCACCAGTTTTATCGCCTCCTCCGGCGTCAACTACTTCCCCTCCTGGGCCGAGATCGCCATCACCGTGGCGCTGGTTGCCACCGGATTCTTCATCTTTGCCATGGCGGTCCGCTACCTGCCGATCTTTGAGCACCCTGAGACACATGATCGGCCCAAGCCGCTGGCCTACCAGACTGAGGAGACGCTGGAGTTGGAGACATTGGATCTAAACGCTCGATGAGAATCGAGACAGAGAGGAATATATGGAAAAGAAATTGACCAAAAACAGCAGGAGTTCGCCGGAAGAGGAAATGAACCGCTGTGTCTGGATGACGGCCGGAGTGATCTCCTTCAAACTGTGCCCCTTCAACTACGTCTGCGAGCAGTGTGATTTCGACCGGGTGATGAGGCAGCATGCCAAGCCGGGCGGACTCAAAGCCAAGGTGAAAAAGCAAATGCCTCCGAATCACTCGCTGTCTCCATCGCTGGCTCACGCCTCCTGGGACTCCGACAACGGATTTTTCACCTTCTCGCCCGGAGAGATTGACGAGCGGGTTTACCTCCACCCCACTCATCTGTGGGCGCGGCGGGAGTATGATCACACCTGGAAGGTGGGGATAGACAACCTGCTGGCTTATCTCCTCCCCTCCCCCATCAGGGTGGAGCTGTATCGACCCAACCAGGAGATCATTCAGGAGGAGGCATTCGGAAGGGTGCAGACCGAGGCGGGAACCGTCTTTGTCAACGCTCCCCTTTCCGGGCGTCTGGTTCAAACCAATCCCCGGTTGAGCCAGGAACCGAATTTGGTTCAGAAGGATCCCTGGGGAGAAGGCTGGCTGGCTTTGATAGACTGGTCCCAGGACGGATCGGAGCTGGAGAAGCTCTACGCCGGACCCCGCACCATCAGTTTTCTGAAGGAAGAGGCGCAGCACCTGAAGGTATTGCTCCAATACCGGGGGGTGCCGGTCAACCACGTCGGAGATACCCTCCCCGATGGCGGAGCCGAAATCAAGTACTTGCACCAGATTCTGCCGCCCAAGCTGTGTTTGAACCTGGCGCGTGAGCTGATCGTATCGGGAAAAGGGATCTGGTGAGATTGTCGAAGTTGTAGGTCCGAAATGTCCTTTAGGACTTTCGGACACAAACCTAATAGTTGTAGGTCCGAAATGTCCCGCCATAGGCGGGACTTTCGGACACAAACCAGCAAATCAAAATAAGAAATATAAATGACCCTCTTCTAACCCAAGGGGGTTTTTTATTGTCCGGGACTTCAGGTTTCCTCTCCCTTGACGGGAGATGAAGCGGAGCGAAATCCGTAGGAGGATCAAGTTGAAAATCCCGCCACCGGCGGGAGAGAGGGTGAAAACCAGCTCTCCTCTCCCTTGATGGGAGAGGATTAAGGAGAGGGTGAAATCTATGAGTTAGTCACAATCCCTTTGGCACCTGACAATAAATATCCTTCCTTAGTAGGAAGGGGGGAAATTCGAAAGGGGTGTTTTTTCTTGAGTTTTCATCTCGATAATTTCTTTTCATAATTATTCTATTCGTGATTAATTTCAAGGATGCTTGACCGGAGGAACTGGTGCATCTGGTGTACATTTTTATTTTTTTTCTCACTTTTCCACCAAGTAATTCAAGGTTAGTGACTTGGTTATAAATTTCGATGCATTGTTCGTGCAAAATGAAGGCTCATAGGTCAAGGGTTAAAACTCAAGACTCAAGACCCAAGACTCAAAACTATGCATTCTAGGAATGCGGTAAGGGGGCAGGTATAATACACTGCCTCTCCCAGACGGGAGCCCGGACGGGGGTACCGTCCGCTCATAAATACCGGTGCCATCCTTTTCACCACTGAAATTGTATCGAATTTGTTCTTTGTGGAAAGAGAGACGAAAGATTAGATGTAAAAATGGGGTTACATCCAGCTCGAAATCGTAGAATGATAACCTAAAAGATGAACATAGCCTAAAGCGCACAGCTGTTCACAAGACACTCCATTTTATAGTTGGACCCTCTCTCTTTCTGCGAGTAGGTTTGCCGAACAGGTGCCGACGAATAGCATCACGGAGAAAATGCTTTGCGCTTTCGGAGTAAGGCTTCCTTAGGACAGGAATGAAATGCCAGTGAACGCGTCCTTTCTTTGCCACTGAGAGTAGTCCGATATTTGCACGTTTGAACTCTTCTATGGCTCCAAGAGCCCGGTGAACATAAGAATGATCCATGACAACAAAGGAGTAGTCTGAAAACGCGGAATATCTGTACGCCTGAATTAGAGCACGCTTCCATTTCTCCCGCTTAATCTCAAAAGAAACTATTCTGACAAGACGTCGGCCCCGTCCACAGGTCTTCCAAAGGACCAATAGGTGGTCAGGAACACCAAAGAGCCCCTGAAGTTCTCGTGCCTCCCAGGACCGCCAATCACGATATAGCATCTTCCGCTTTATGGCTGCAGAAGCCTTGAATGCACGACCGAGTTCCTCCTCGGATTCAAAGCCATTTATCTGATTCTTTAACGGTTTCTTCGCCATAAATTAAGTGCTGTTATCCAACGGCTTATGTGGGTTCCCGCACTATCGGTATCGAACACGATGCCTTCCTGATAGAGGCGATCATATTCCGAAATGGCTTGTGTGCACTCTGCAAGAATGGCATCTATTCGGGCGTCACCGTTTAAGTTGCATAATCGCCGAAGTTGTCGTGAGAAAGCAACAAAATAGTGCATGTATGGATCAGGTTTTGTGAAATGCCAATTATACGTAGGGGAGAACATCGCAACACGGTGGTCGTTATCTTCAATATAGTCGTCAATGTTAGAAACTACCCTCCTGATTGCACCAACATATGGATACTCAACCCATTGAAGCAACTTAGGTATATAAACTCTGGCATTTGGCCCTCGTATCACTGTGTCTTCTCTTTCGGAGAAGGCGGTAACATTGAACATGCGTAGATTCTCATAAGCCCCCATCGTAACGGCATCTACACCCGCAGCAACCAATAACAGGGCCTCAGTGTTGCAGTATCCTACGAATACTTTCATCCCCGCTGCTTTAAGGCTAGCACAGAAACCAAGGAGTGGTATGATAAAGTCGATGTCATCGATTTGTTTACGGCGATTATGAACGTGATATATCAGGTATATACCTTGAATGCCAGGATATGAGGTGATCCAGTTCAGAAGATCAGTTCTATACTGATCTTCACGAATCATCTGATCTGTAACGATTAGTTGCAACAGGATTGGCTTCGTGACATGCAGTCTCATTGCGGTTTCCAAGAAAGGATTCACAAAATGCCTCTCTTGTTTTTCGATAAAGTCAGAAGGCATGCCCTCAAAAAACCGCAAGGGGATAATCAAATATTTGAAGTCACATTCCTGCTGAAACAAAATGCAAGCCTCTGAGCAGCGAAGTTGAAGATCATCGTTCCATTCTGTGGTTGAAAACCCACCAGCAATAACTTGAGGGAAAAAGGTGTATGTTGGTAGCTTCCCCTGAGAGGATTGGGGAAGAAAGAACTGCGGATCAAAAAAAGCAGACTGTCGTATGTTAGCTTGCAGGGCTTGAACCTTAGTTCTTTCTATGTACCGTGGTCCGATGATGACACCATCGCCTGTCTGTTGCTCCACGATGCTCTCAAGACTCCACTGATACCTATGACCCAACTGGTGTAATATGCTCGTCATTGACTGAGCTCCTCGTTTATTTGTAACAAAGCAATTTCCAGCTCACTACTTATTCTGTATCGAAGGTAAGGTTGTGAAGCAAGTAATTTATGGATGAAGATTCGGAACCTGTCGCATACTCGAGGGTCGAGAAGAGTTACCGCCCAGTTGCCACAAAGAATATTGTTAGGTATACTCTCACCGCCTACAATCAGTGGATCAAAAGGATGGTCACCGGCAAGTAGTAGCTGCACCAAAACGATCCCGAGGCTGAATTGATCACTTCTATGGTCAATGTCGCGTTTGTTGTTACGGAGCTGCTCAGGTGATGCGTAAGCAGGTGTGCACGGACCGATCGGTGCCATTGTATAAGTGAGAGAAGTGGCATCAAGCAAGCGAGCAATACCAAGGTCAATAATCTTCGGACCCGATGCTGTAATCATGATGTTAGCGGGCTTGATATCTCGATGAACGATTCTTTTATTCCATAATTCAGTGAGGCCTTGTACGAGCTGTACCGCGAGGCCTACAACCAACCGCTCATCGCAGAAGTCTGCGAAGTGATCATGGAGGGGACTACCGTCTATAAACTCCTCAGATATCAAATAACGCTGTTGCTCAAGAACCTCAAAACCGTATTGTTTTGGAAAGTACTGGGAGTCAATTTCTGAAAGAATTGAAAATTCGCGCCTTGCCCGCTCAAGTGCCTGGGGTGAACGATACCCACCAACTTTAATGACAATAATACCCCTCTTTTGGTCACGAACTGCATAGACAACCTTTTGACCACCTCCGCCCAGTCTGCGTGGAGAGTCATAGCGAGTGAGTATGTCTCTAATGTCTATATCAGCAGCAACCATGGTTTCCTTACTTTGCCATTTAGTTGAACAATGGCTATACAGTCAGTATAAACCAGCTTCCTACCCGTTGACCATCGACACCCCTAAATATTTTGATCGTAATCCGATTTCTCACGAAATCGATTCGGTTTCAATATTCATTTTAATCGTCTATTCAATTTTGTCAACCTTAAATTTGGATTATTTATTCGATTATGCTGCATAGAGGAGAGTCTTGACTTTCTTGCGGGGGGGGGGCTGGTCATGCCATAGGCAGATCCCCCGCCTATGGCGGGGGAGAGCCCTTCAGGATGAACCCTTCAGGGTGTCCTTCGATCCCGAAGATCTCACTTCGTGCTGAGCGCACTCAGTGCGAAGCAGGACGAAGTGCAGGATGAACCTCGCCTACGAACTTGGTAGACCCCTCTCCGCGATAAGTCAAAATCCCAACGATAGATTCGACTCCAATATACTCAAGATTCCTGCATCAACGGTTTCATTGAATTTGCGGGCAAACAAGCCTTGACTTGCGAGCAAGAATTTGGCGTCTTTGGATGTGAAGTCTCTCGGACGTAACTTTATTGTTCCCATCGGCACCCAGTCAATGGTCCTTTTATCGTCGTTCACG